>Ga0172368_10000062_pt1 | contig 130656 bp, 121 predicted proteins | sample Lak11m_FD_114540 | JGI IMG/M metagenome (GOLD analysis project Ga0172368, IMG submission 114540) | Freshwater microbial communities from Kabuno Bay, South-Kivu, Congo - kab_022012_11m | ecosystem: Environmental > Aquatic > Freshwater > Lake | place: Democratic Republic of the Congo...
CGGCCCAACGGCACGGCGTTCGTGATCGGGGACAGCGGCCTGACCGGGGCCATCCACGACGTCGGGTACATCATCACCGAACGGCAACCTGACTATGTGGTGCTGGGCGAGGCGCCAAACTACACCCTGGAGGTATTCACCCACGCCGTCCGTTTGATCCAGGCCGGCGCACGGTTTATCGCCACCAACCCGGACCCCAATGGCCCTGGCGAGGGTGGCATCGTGCCCGCCTGCGGCGCGGTGGCCGCGCTCATCGAGAGGGCCAGCGGGGTCAAACCATTCTTCGTTGGCAAGCCCAACCCGTTGATGATGCGCACGGCGCTCAAGCATATCGGCGCGCATTCGGAGAACACGGTGATGGTGGGTGACCGCATGGACACAGACATCATCGCAGGCGTGCAGAGCGGGGTAGAGACTATCCTGGTGCTCACCGGCGTCACGCGGCGCGAGGATGTGGCACGCTTCCCCTACCGGCCTTCGCGCATCGTAGGGTCAGTCGCCGATATCGAGCCGTAAGGACCCGTCACAGAATAAGTGTAACATCTCAACTCGTGACCTAAAGTTAGCATCCTGAGCGGAGCACGGCGCACGAGATCCGTGGCCTTGCCTAATCCACACTCTGCGCCGTGCGTAGTCGAAGGATGCGGCCTTGTTGGAGCCGCTTCGCACCCTTCGACTACGGGCTGCGGCCCTCCGCTCAGGGTGCTCCGCTTGGGCTGTGCAACGAAGAGGCGCTACTTATTTCGTGACGACTCCTAAGCACATCACCGTGCTTCTTGCATCACCTTCGCCGCTTCCTCGGGCGAGACCGGGTTGATATAGAAGCCTGAGCCTTCCTCGAATCCCGCGGGTCGGGTGAGCCGAGGGATGATCTCCAGGTGCCAGTGATAATCCTGTTGGATGGTGGACCAGTAACCAGCACGCGCCCGGCGAAAAGGGGCCGTGTGGAGAATATAGTTAAACGGCGGGTCATGGAGCACTGCACGCAACTTGACGAGGTTGATTTTTAGCGCCTGCGCCAGGCCAGCATACTCGGCTTCGCTGATCGTCACAAAATCGCAACTGTGCTGCTTGGGCATGATCCACGTCTCGTAGGGCACGCGGGCAGCGAAAGGTGAGATGACCACAAAGGTGTCGTTCTCGAAGACGACGCGCTCACGCGTCAACCTCGTCTCCTGTTTGATGATATCGCAGAAAACGCAACGCCGCTTGAATTCATAATAGCGTTGTGCGCCGGTCAGCTCCTCCTTCACGCGCTTGGGGGTGACCGGTGTGGCGATGAGCTGGGAGTGAGCGTGGACTAATGTGGCGCCGGCCAGAAAACCCTGGTTCTTGAAGATCAACACATACTTGAAGCGATCGTCCCTGCCGAGATCGGACACGCGCTCCCGATAGGCCCGAAATATGTCGGCAATTTGTGGCTCCGGCAGATCGACCAGATCCAGGCTGTGATCCGGAGTCTCCACGATAACTTCGTGTGCCCCGACACCGCTCATCATGTCGAACATCCCCACACCTTCGCGCACCAGCTTGCCCTCGATGCGCAGCACAGGGAATCTATTGGGCAAGACACGCACGCGCCAGCCGGGGGTGTTGCGTTGCGTGTCTGGGTCACGCACGGCGAAGATCTCGGTGGGGTCCAATGCTTCCTGCCCGCCACAGAAAACACACGGGCCAGGAGGGCGGGCCTCCTGGGACATCGCCTTTTGCTCGGGCCGCAACAAACGCTCCGGCGCGATGATCACCCAGCGGCCCATCACGGGATCTCGTCTCAGTTCTGACACGGGGCCTCCTTGTCACGTGTTATGGGTCCGTGCGCCTCGCGCAACCGCCTGCGCGCCTCGCATCACGTCATATGGTCGGATGCTTCCCATATCTGTACTGGTGAGAAACGTGGTAGACAGCCTGAATGGCTCACGCCAAGACGCAAAGAACGCCAAGACACCCTCTGTATGGATCCTTTGCGCCTTTTGCGCCTTTGCGTGATGCTTTCCCAAGTCCAGCAGGTCATTGACCATTACAGATGCTTCCCATATCGCCGGGCTGCTTCCACCAGCGCCACTTCATTCTCCATCGGAAACGCCAGCGGCTGGTCAGGCGCCAGGATCAGGCCACCGTCTCGACCGCACTTCTCGATGGTCTTGCGCGCCGCCCGATCGACCGCATCCGGCGTGCCCTCCAGCATCAATCCGGTCGGTATCCCGCAGCAGAACGCGATCCGGCGCCCATAGCGCGCCTTGAGCACAGCCAGATCACATACGTCGCTTTGCAGGTTGAACACCGTCACCCCGGCGTCCAGCAAATCGCCAAGAAACACCTCGGCCTGGCCGCATGTGTGAAAGAAGACCGGTAGTCCGGCCTCCCGGTAGACCGAGATCACGCGCGTCAGGCCGGGCAAAATCAACCGCCGCCAGACCGCCGGACGGATATACGGCCCGGAATTGCCGGCGTAATCGTCGGCCAGCCAGCCAGCCTCAACCCCTGCAGCCAGGTAGCCGCGGGCGATGCCCGCGTGGTAGTCCGCGATGCGTTCGAGAACAGCCTGGCTTGCCTCCGGCTCGCACACCAACGCCAGCATGGCCTGGGGCATGCCGAGCAGCGTCCCGAGACAGTCCAGCAACCCCGCGGGATGTTGCCCGATGACCAGCGTGCGGTTCGCGTCGATGCCGTCCAGCAGGCCGGTAAACAGCGCTGGATCAGCAGGGTCGGGGAATGGCCGGGTCAACAGTTCGGCGGCCGTCTGTGCCGGATGGGCGACCGGATAGGATTCGGCTGGCTCACCTGCCCCGACCTGATATGAGGCGGGCAAAGGCGCCCATGTCACCCCCCAGGCGTCGGTTCCTGCGCGCGGCGGCTTCCGCCCCCGGTGATCCACGAGACGGTACGCCCCCTCGCCGGCGTAGGGGACGTGATCGGGCGATTGGTATCGGATGGCCCGCAGGAGGTTTTCTTTGGGCGTCATCCTCGTTTGCTCGTCACTCATTGAACGTTCAACCGGTAACCTTCAACGCGATAGCGGCAGCGTATTCTGGTAAACCCAGGCGATCACATGAAACGCCTGCGCGGAAACCAGTGCCCAGCCGGCCTCTCGCAGGACTTTTCGCTCGGGCAGCACATGAGGCAGGATGTATGCCAACCACAGTGCGGCAGGCACGGCCGGCCCCGAAAAAAGGTCCCAATCCTTCTGGCCGCCGTAGTCCGGGTTCCAGGTGAGGATCAGCAGGAAATACAAGCCCGTGATCAACCCCAGCAGGCGAAACGCCGGATCGCGTCGCGGCAGCCGTCCCCAGGCGAAGAGCGCGGCCAGCCCGAGACCTGGCACGATGGCCGGCGCGACCAGCAACTGCTCGTTGACGATGTCGCTCAGGTGCCCCAACGAGAACATGGTGTAGTGCTCGTACTTGGTTGTGGCCTGGAACAGCGGCACGAGCCACCTGCGATCGCCGCCACCCGGAAAATCAACACCGACTAAGGCATCCAGCCCGTGACTTCCGATGGTCATCAACATCACCACACCGACGAGCGCCAGCACGTAGGGTATCGCCATGATAAACACCGCTCGCCAGAAATCTCGCGCCCTCGTGCCATTGACTCCTTGCTCCCTCACTCTCCCGCTGCGCACCCATGCCACGTAGAGCAGGCTTGGCGCCAGGATGATGGTGGCCGGGTGGGTGGCATGGGTGATCGCCAGCACCGCGGCCGGCCAGAGGATGCCGATCTCGCCACGCACCGACCGCAAGGCCAGCCACGTGTAAAGCAGCACGCCGACCGCGATGATGGTATAGTTCTCGATATAGCCGAAGAAAAGCTCGATCATCCCCAAAGATAGCACCAGGGTGACCATCAAGACGCGCTCCGTACGATTGCGCCCCAACCACGTCGTCAGCCTCAAGAGAATCCAGATGAACGCCACACCGCAAAGCGTACTGATGATCAAATACACGGGGATCGGATCGGGCCATCCGAACAGCCGGTTGCCCAACTGCCAGGCTTTGGCGTGAATGAACACGTCCAATGGCGCCTGCCACACGTACGTGAGCCGGACTTGGGGATGCGGAATAGCCTTGACGAAGATATAGGCATCGCCCCAGCGCAGGTGGCGGATACGAAACAGCACAAACGGCACCGCAGAAAACAGCGCGATGCCCAAATGCAACCGACGTGAACTGAGGGGCAAGCGAGCCATCAGCGCGGGGAAGGCCCTTCCGGCCCATTGCCAGAGACGATCGCCGAACAGCGCCAGGACGGCGGCAATCACGCCGACGCCCCAACGCCAGCCGCCCGGCAGGTAAGTCATCGACCAGAGGCCCCAGGCAGTCGTCTCCGTGAAGCGCGGCGCGGCCAGGTTCAAGCCGATCAAGGCCAGAGCCAGCACCCGTATGCTCCAGAGAAGCCGACTGGAAGTAGGGGACATGAGCGGATTGTACTCTATGAGACGCGGGACGGCCAAAAGTGCGGTATAATAGAGCCAGGAGGGAGCTATGAAAGCCCGTGACATCATGACAACCGACGTAGTGACCCTGGCCCCTGACACCCCCATCCGCCAGATTGCCCGCACCTTCCGGCGGCTGGGCATCAGTGGCGCGCCTGTGGTGGAAGATGATCGTGTGATCGGTATCGTCACCGAGATCGACCTGATCGCTCGCCATGCTCACCCACACTCTCCGCTCTACCTGCCACTGCTGGATGCCAGGATCCCCCTGACAGGGCAACGCGAGTACCGTGAGATCGTGCGTCGCATCCTGGGCACAACCGCACGCGAGATCATGAGCACGCCCGTCAAGACCGTCGACGCGGACGTCGATTTGGAGGAAGTGGCGACGCTGATGGTGGAAGGCAAAGCCAATCCCGTGCCGGTGCTCCAAGACGACAAGCTGGTCGGCGTGATCAGCCACACGGACCTGATCGCACACCTGGAAGAGGCGACCGAGCCGGAAGATGCTGAAAGCCCGTCGTTCGTATGACAAGACTTACAGCAAACAACACTGGCCTCCATGCGGTCACTCCACGAGCCGATTCTCCAACACCATTCGCGCGTCGAAGTTGTCCAACTGAAGATACCAGATGGCCGCGTCGATCAAAGCCTGTTGGGGAACCATACCGATCAGCTCGGTCGATTCGATCCCGACGCCGTAACGCGCAGCCTCGCGCCGGATCATCTCGACTACCCGGTAAATGGGGGTTTTGCGATAATCGGTGAGGTTCATGCTGACTTGAGCCTTACCGTTTACCAACAGCCCCAGCGCCTTGACGTAGCGCAAACCGCCACTGGCGTACCGGACCGCCTTGGCGATCTGCTTGGCGATCTCGACGTTTGACGTAGTGAGATAAACATTGTAAGCGACCAGAGGGGCGCGGGCACCGATGATCGTGGCGCCCGCGGAGCCCAGCCGCGCCGGACCGAAGTCCGGTGCCCGGTTGGGGTTGACACCGATCTCAGTCTTCAACCCCTCGTACTCCCCGCGGCGAATATCAGCCAGGTTGACGCGATCCGGCCGCGTGGCGGCCTCCTCGTAGAGGTAAACAGGGATGTTCAGCTCCTCACCGACGCGTCGACCCAGTTCCCGCGCCAGAGCAACGCACTGTGCCATGTCCACATCACGAAGCGGCACAAACGGCACCACGTCCGTTGCCCCGATACGCGGGTGGACGCCGTGGTGGCGATCCATGTCGATCAGTTCGGCTGCGGTCTTGATGACGTCAAACATCGCGGGCACGATCGCGTCGGGAGGCGCGACCAGCGTAAAGACGGAACGGTTATGGTCAGCGTCGCTTTCGATATCCAGCACGCGCACGGCCGTGTGGGGGCGCAGCGCATCGGCAATCGCGTTGATGACCTCGGGCCGGGTGCCCTCGCTGAAGTTCGGGATACACTCGACGACCTGTTGCATGGAAGCAGATCCCTCCTCGGATGGCGAATTGCTGATAACGGATAATCGGAATTGTACCTTGTCATTCCGAAGGGTGTCAACCAGCTCCGTTGGGGGGTGCGGTACAGAGCTTTGCGCCGAGAACTCCGCTTTGTCACGCAGAGCGTGAGCGGGTGGGCCCCGGGTCTTCCGGGACGGCGAGTATGCAGCGAAGCATCCGTTCTCCGCCGTTGGCGCACGACGGATGCTTCACTGGCGACTCGCCGTAACGCACCTTGAGCTGCCGACCCGTTCATGCTCTGCGTGACACGTGACAGGCGACGTGCCAGACACAGGGCCCGATATGCGCATGCTGATCCAAAACCTTGAACCACACCCTGTTGGGGGCGCGGCCTATCGTCCATGGTCTATCGTCCATCGTCGTTCCCAGTGATGCTGGGGCCGATGCCTTATCCCCTGCCACCCGCTATTTGCCACCATCCTCGCTCGGCGGTAAAATGGCGGCAATCGCGCCATGATTATCAAATCCCTCTTGCTCCAACCGCTGGGACCGGCCCTGGTGCTCGCCCTGGGCGCTGCATTGCTGGCGCTGGGCCGCCGCATCGGCGCCTGGCAGATATCGCGCTTGGGGGCGTTTCGCAGACCGCCGGGCGCTCCAAGTGTTGCTGAGCCATTGGTCTTCCGCCTCCGTTTCCCCGCCGCTCTGCTTATGCTCTTCATGGCTGGTCTTGTCCTGGTCTTGCTACGGGACCCGGCAGCCCGACCCGCGCTGCAATGGACATGGCAACCGTTGACCGTGGCCGGCAGCCTGCTCGACTGGCGCATGGATGGCTGGAGTTGGCTGGTCGGGCTGTTAATCCTGTCGGTGGCCGCGGCGGCCGTTGCCCTGGCCGAGCTGGAACCGCCTCGGGCCCGTGCTGACGATCCAACCCCCGCGTCATGGCTGCGGCTTGACCGCGCCGGCACTGCCACGGAGCGCACGCTGTGGCTGGCAGCGGCTGCGCTGGTCTTCGCGAGCTCCGCGAACGTCGTGACCCTGGCCGGCGGTTGGATCTTGCTGGATGCGGCGCTGGCGTTGCGGCTACGCGCCGGGACACGTTCTGAGCCCGTGAGCAGGGCGTGGGGGCTGTTGAGCCTGACGGGTGTGCTGCTGTTGTTCGTGCTGGCCTTGTTGGGTGAAGGCGGCATCAGGTCCGAATTGACTGGCAGGGTTTTTGACCGGTGGGAGTTGGCACTGCTGTGGCTGGCCGGCCTCGTGCGGGCAGGCGTCTATCCACTGCATTTCTGGTTGATCGGCCCCGGCCACAGCGACAGAGGCGAGCGGATGGCCCTGGGCGTGCTGGGTCCACTGACCGGCCTTTGGATGTTGGGACGCCTGCAGGCTGCTTCTCCGCCCGACTGGCTGCAAAGGCCGGAGTGGGCAGCGCTGGGCGCGTTCGCCTTGCTCGGCACTGCGCTGGTGGCCTGGACCCAGGCCGACGAAGGCTGGCGCTGGCGTTGGATAGCCCTTAACCGGGCGACGGTTGTCGTGCTGGCGGCCTATATGACCGGTTCATCCGGCCCGGAGGCGTTGAGCTGGATGCTGGTGACGTTCGGCCTGGGCACCGCGCTCTTGGCCGTAAGCCAGGCCGCGTATGAGCACTTGGGCTGGCGTGCGCCGGCATGGTTGGCCGCTCTGGCGCTGTGGGGATTGCCGGGAACGCCGGGTTTTCTCGCCCGCTACGCGCTGGTGTATCCCACCGATCTGCCGGTGGCGATTCCGCTCTTCGGCATCATTATCCTGGCCGAAATCCTGCTGGTAGCGGCCCTCTGGCAGGCTGTTCAAGGAACGAGCCGCGAGGCGCGCCCGTGGCCGCTTCGGCTGCGAGGGAGCAGCTCCGGTAACCTACCGAAGCGGTCGTCCATCAACCGGCGGATGACGGTCGGGCTGGGGGTCGTTATCGCCCTGCTGGCTGTGCCGCTGCTGGCCTGGGGCCTGATGCCGCAGCGGCTCGCCCTGTTGGTGGGCTGGCCGGCAAGCGACATCTTCCCATCACTGCGCCTTGCCCTGACGAGTGCACGGAAGTCGGTGTGGGCCGGGCTGGCGCTGTCCGGCGCGCTGGGCGTGTTCCTGGGCGTGCTGCGCAACCGGATCTTCGGCCAGATGGCCGGCTGGCAACGCGGGATTTCAGCGATTGTGGGCCTTGATTGGCTTTACCAGATCCTGGCGCTGGGGCTTGATGTGATCGCCAGCGGCCTGCAATACTTCTCCCGGCTTGGGGAGGGAGAAGGTTACCTCGGCTGGCTGGCGCTGGCCGGGTTGATCTTGTGGGTGTTGCTGCGAGGCTAAGCTTTCCGATGTCTCTTGCTGACCTTTTTCGCCAACTCGGCATCTTGATCGGCCTGCCGGCAGTGTTGCTGGCCGGCGCGGGCGCGGCGCTTATCGTGATCACACGTGACTGGCGGCTGAGCTTGTTCGGGTATGCGGTGGTCTCCGTCATGCTGGCCTTATTGCTTTCGCAGATTATTCCCACCGCCTGGGCGTTGATGCAAGCGATTGCTGGCGGGTTAATTGCTGTGCTGTTGTTCCTGTCGGCGCGCCAATTGCGCTGGATCCCGCAGGCCGGCCGGCGACGGGAAGCCCAATGGCCGATCATGGCGTCGCTGACCAGCTTCCGGGTGCTGGCGGTCGGCCTGGCCGCGGTCACGTTCTTCACGGTACGCACCAAGGTGCCGCTGCCAATGCTGGATCCGCTGTTTCGTGACGCGGTATCCTGGCTGGTTATGATGAGCCTGTTGGGCCTCGCCCTGCATGAAGAGCCGCTGCACGCCGGGTTGTGTCTGCTGACATTCCTCGAAGGAACAGAGTTGTTGCTGTTTAAGTTGATCCAGCGCCAGATGTTGGTAGGGTTCTGGCTGAGCGGACAGGTGTTGCTCAGCCTGGCCATCGCCTACCTGGTGTTAGCGCGGGGGCTGGCAACCTCATCGCCGGACGAGCAGGACGAGTTGGAGACAGATGCACGCCTCATCGGAGGGCGCCCGTGATCGCTGGACCATCGCTCCTCCTGGCGCTTTTGCTGATCGCTGCGGCGGCGGCGTACTTGCTGCGCCGGTTCGAGCCGATCGCTTCATTGCTGGCAGCGGGGGTATCGCTGCTCCTGGCAGTCGGGTTATGGAGGCTGCCGCTCAGTGTCCCGGTCAAGATTCTCGGCCGCCCGGTGTTCCTGGGCCAACGGCTGACCTGGGGTGAACTATCGTTTCAGATCACGCCTGCCTCCCGGGCACTGCTGGTCTTTTTGCTTGGCGCTGCGGCCATCACGTTCGTGTTGGTCTGGCAAACCTACCAGGGGCGCAGCTTCTATCCCTTCGGGCTGATTCTGGTGGCGCTGTTGAGCATCGTCGTTCTGCTCCAGCCGCTCATTCTGGCGCCGTTCGCCGTCGTTGTGGCCGCCGCCCTGGCCGTCTTCCTGATCCAGGCAGGCCGGCCGGGCAGTACACGGGGCGCCTGGCGCCAACTGCTGTTCCCGACCTTAGCCACACCATTGTTCGTCGTCGCCTCCTGGTATATCGATCAGGCGCCGCTTAATCCCGATGACCAGACTCCCTACCGCATCGCGGGCTGGCTCCTGATCGTGGGTTTCGTTCTTCTGTTGCAGCCGACGCCGTTGCACGTGGCGGTTCCTTCGGTGGCGGAGCAGGCGCCGCCAGTGGTTGCTGCGTTCCTGTGGATCGGCGGGCAGGCGATCACCTTGTTCCTCCTTCAGCGTTTCCTTGTCACCTACCCCTGGATGGCCTCGGCTGTGGACAGCGCCCGCTGGCTGTTGTGGTTGGGGGTACTCACCGCCGTGCTCGGCGGGACGCTTACCGCCGCGCAACGACGCCTGGGACGCATCCTGGGCTACGCATCGCTCTATGATTACGGCATCCTCATCGTGGCGCTGAGCTTGCGCGGCACGGCAGGGCTTCCTACGGCTATCTGGTTGCTGCTCACCAGGACGGTCGCGCTCTTGACCATGGCAACCGGTGCAGCATTGATCCGTCACCACATGGAAAGCGATCGGTTGAGCCGGATCACAGGCGCGGCCTCACGTATGCCGTGGGCGGTGGTGGCGCTGGTAGCCGGTGGATTCGGCCTGGCCGGGATGCCGTTGACCGCACAGTTCGCATCGCGCTGGGCGCTCCTGCAACTGGTGTCCGAAGTCGATCCCCGGTGGGCGCTTTTCCTGCTGGTCGGTGGGTTGGGAGTCCTCGCTGGCACCGTGCGCGCCGGGCGGGCTTGTTTCGGCGACCTGACGGCATCACCGGTGCAACGCGAGCCGCGCGGTGTTGCGCTGTTGGCGACTGCTTTAGTGCTGACAGGGATGCTGCTTGGCCTGTTCCCGCAACTGCTTACCGGGCCTGTTGCGGCCGTCATTCTCCCGCTCGCTACCCTCGGGCAGTGATCCTGATAGCTTTTGAGAGCACAGCGGTTTTATAGTCCGATGGTTCTGAGATCCGGCCGGTGGCCGGTTTTGTTTGGTTTGGAACGTGCAGCTTTGAAACCGGAGTTTGTGCCATGGGACGATCCTCACGCATCAGCGGCTTCTACAACCTGTCTTCTATTGAGCGCCAGCACATCGTAGCCGATTGGGTGAGCGCCTCCCCAGAGCGTGCCGCGGCGATTATGGACGCCCTTCAGACGCCAGGCGGTCTGGCGCTAGAGCAGGCCGACAAGATGGTGGAGAACGTCGTGGCGACCTACGCACTGCCGCTGGGCATCGCCACGAACTTCGTGATCAACGGCCGGGACGTGCTTGTGCCGATGGTGATCGAGGAACCGTCGGTGGTGGCCGGCGCAAGCTTCGCCGCCCGGCTGGCCCGCGCGGGGGGCGGGTTCCACGCCGAGTCCGCCGAGCCGCTGATGATCGGCCAAATCCAGGTGGTAGGCCTGGCCGACGTGGACGCGGCCGCTGCCAGGATCAGCGCGCAGAAGCAGCGGCTGATCGACCTGGCGAACAGCACCGACCCCGTGGTGATCAGCCTGCACGGCGGCGCACGGGATGTGGAGGTGCGTGTCCTCCCCGAGAGTCCGGCCGGTCCCATGCTGGCGCTCCACCTGATCTACGATTGCCGGGACGCGATGGGCGCCAACATGATCAACACGGCGTGCGAGGCGCTGGCGCCGTTGGTGGAAGAGATTACTGGGGGGCGGGTCAACCTGCGCATCCTGTCGAACCTGGCCGACCGACGGCTGGCGCGAGCTCGTTGCGTCATCCCTGCTAAGGCGCTGGAAACGCCGGAATTCCCTGGTGAGCTGGTCGCACAACGCATCGTCGAGGCGTACGCCTTCGCCGCGGTGGATCCCTACCGGGCGGCAACGCACAACAAGGGCATCATGAACGGCGTGGACGCCGTGGTACTGGCGACCGGCAATGATTGGCGGGCGATTGAGGCGGGCGCGCACGCCTACGCAGCACGTGATGGCACCTACCGCTCCCTTTCCGCCTGGTCCTTCTCCCCCGGTGACCGGGGGACGGGTGCAGGGCCGGCGCTGGTCGGCAGCATCGAGCTACCGTTAGCTGTAGGGATCGTCGGCGGGGCGACGCGAGTGCATCCGCTCGCGCGGCTGGCGCTGCAAATCATGGGCGTGAAGACCGCGCGCGAGCTGGCCGAGATCATCGCCGCGGTGGGCCTGGCGCAAAACCTGGCCGCCATCCGGGCGCTGGCCACCGAGGGCATTCAGCGCGGGCACATGGCGTTGCACGCCCGGCAAGTCGCTATCGCCGCGGGCGCTCAGGCCGCCGAGGTGGACCAGGTGGCCGCAACGTTAGTCGCTGAGCGCCAGATTCGAGCCGACCGCGCCCAGGAATTGCTGGCGCAGTTGCGCACAAAATGAATCCGTCTTGAGGGAGATTCTTCTTCATGCTGAAACCAGATCGCGAGGTAGGAATCGTCGGCTACGGGGCATACGTGCCTCGCTTCCGGTTGCCGGCCGCTGAGGTCGCACGCGTGTGGACATCCGGCTCCGGCGGGCTGCCGATCAAAGAGAAAGCGGTCGCCGGGCTGGACGAGGACACCCTGACCATGTCGATCGAGGCGGCACGCAGCGCGCTGGCCCGTGCCAGGATCAATCCGCAGGAAATCCGGGCCGTGTGGGTGGGCAGCGAATCGCATCCTTACGCGGTCAAGCCCACTTCCACCATCGTCGCGGAGGCCATCGGAGCGACGCCCGGAGTCCAGGCGGCCGATCTGGAGTTCGCCTGCAAGGCCGGCAGTGAGGCGGTCGTCATGGGCGTCGGCATCGTAGGTTCGGGGATGGGCCGCTATGTGCTCGCCATCGGCATGGACACCGCGCAGGGGCGGCCCGGCGATGCGTTGGAGTATACGGCTGCTTCCGGCGGCGCAGCGTTCATCGTTGGCCCGGCGGAGGAGAGTGTGGCTATCTACGAGGCGATGTTGTCGCACGTCACCGACACACCGGACTTCTGGCGCCGGGCCTACGCGCATTATCCCAGTCACGGCCATCGCTTCACCGGCGAACCGGCTTATTTCGAGCACATCACCAGCGCGGGGCGCAAGCTCATGGAGGAGCTGGGCACGCAGCCATCCGATTACACTTACGCCGTGTTTCACCAGCCCAACACCAAGTTCCCGCAGCGCGCCGCCGAAATGTTGGGCTTCACCCCAGAGCAAATCAAGACCGGGCTGCTGGTGCCCGTCATCGGGAACACGTATGCCGGCTCATCGCTCGTCGGCCTGACCGCGATATTGGACGAGGCGAAGCCTGGCGACCGCGTCTTCATGGTTTCCTTCGGCTCGGGGGCCGGCTCCGACGCATTCTCCATCCGGGTCACCGATCGCATCGTCGAGGCCCGCGACCGGGCGCCGAAAACGCAAGATTATATCGCCCGGCGCAAGGTGATCGACTACGCCACTTACGCGCGGTACCGACACAAGTTGCAGATGGAGTGACGGGGGGATGGGGAAACTGGTAGAGTGGTAAATTGGAAAATGGGGAAACTGGTGACAGGTAAACTGGGAAACTGGTAAATTGGGAAACTGGTGGATGGGAAAAACAGGCAAAAACGGATCACGCAATACGCAGTACGCAGCACGTGAACCACGAGGTCAGTTCATGAGAGATGTAGTCATCATCGGCATCGGCCAGACGCCGGTGGGAGAACACTGGGATAAGTCGCTGCGCCACCTGGCACACGACGCCATTGTGGCGGCGATGCGGGACGCGGACATTGAGACCGCGAGCGCCCTGTATGTCGGCAACATGCTTTCGGGTCCGTTGGCAGGACAGGAGCACCTGGGCGCGCTCATCGCCGATTTCGTCGGCCTGCGGGGCATCGAGGCGATGAAAATTGAGGCAGCCTGTGGTTCCGGCGCGGCGGCACTGCGGGTGGGCGTGATGGCCGTTGCCAGCGGCATGCACGACCTGGTGCTGGCCTGCGGTGTGGAAAAGATGACCGATGCCATAGGCGACGAGGTCACATTGGCGCTGGCGACCGCCGCCGATCAGGAGTACGAGGTCAGCCAGGGGATCAGCTTCGTGGGGCTGAATGCGCTGCTGATGCGCCGTTACATGCACGATTTCGGCGTGACCAAGGACGCCTTCGCGGCGTTCACCGTTAACGCGCACCGCAACGGCGTCAACAACCCCTACGCCATGTTTCGCAGCCCGGTCAGCGCGGCGGCTTATGCCAGGGCCGGCATGATCGCCGATCCGATCAACCTGCTGGACTCCAGTCCGGTGTGCGATGGAGCAGCCTGTGTCGTGCTGGCTCCGGCCGAACTCTACCGGTCGAAGGCCAGGGCGCAAATCCTGGCCTCGTCGGTGGCAGTCGATAGCCTGGCGATTCACGACCGCCGCGATCCGATGACCATGGACGCAGTGGTGATCTCCAGCCAGAAAGCCTATGCTCAGGCGCGTCTTACCCCGGCCGACATCCACCTGTTCGAGCTCCACGACGCGTTCAGCATTATGGCGGCATTGTCGCTGGAGGCCGCGGGCTTCTCCCCGCGCGGCCGGGCAGTGGACATGGCACGCGACGGCGAGATCGCCATCGGCGGTCGACTGCCGATTTCCACCATGGGCGGGCTCAAGGCGCGCGGGCATCCGGTAGGCGCGACGGGCCTCTACCAGGTGGTAGAAGTCGTAGAGCAGTTGACAGGGCGGGCAGGCGCCAACCAGGTCCAGGGCGCAGCTATCGGCATGGCGCAAAACATCGGGGGCAGCGGCGCGACGGTGATCACGCACATCCTGGGAGCGGCGTGACGCGGTGCGTGATTTGTTGATTCATTCATCGTTTTGATCTGTCAAAACCTATCAGCGGTTGTGTTTGGCTTGATTCGGGCGTTGTTGATAGCTTTTGACGGTCACGCCGGCCTAGAATACGTTCCATGTCCAGACGCTTATGCTCTCCAATGCGCATGACGAGCGGCGAGCATTCAGCGTTCTGCGATCAGCATTTATCCAGGAGGATTTGAGCATGTCCATTCCCCGCAACTGGCGGACCCGCCAGCAGCGCTATAGCCTGAAGGCCGAGATCTGTGATAACTGCGGTACCACGATCTTTCCGCCTCGGGACGTCTGCCCGCACTGTGCGGAGCAGAAACAGAGTTGGACCAACCTCAGCGGCCGCGGCGAGATCTATTCATTCACCACGATGTACAATGCACCGTCGGGGTTTGAGGAATACGCGCCCTATACCATGGCGCTGGTCAAGCTGGAGGAAGGGCCGATGGTCACCGCCCAGTTGACCGACGTGGATACCGAGGAGGTCAAGATCGGTATGCCCGTGGAAATGGTCACCCGCAAGTTGACCCAGGAAGGCAACGAAGGTCAAATCCTCTACGGATACAAGTTCCGGCCGCTGCTGCGCCAGTAAGTTTGAACGCACCCGTTTGGCTTTATACCGCATGTTCCGCCTGCGGATCTGCAACAAAGCCCCCGAAGTCCATAGCGACGCCGGGGGCTTTCTGTTTCTGGCTGTGGTATAATCTATCCCGCGTATCTATTCAGCAATGCTAACTTAGGGTAAGAGGTTGGAGGAACACGTCATGGGCAAACAGGCGACGGATAAGGCGGCGGCAGACAAGCCAGTCATCGGCATGGATTTGGGCGGAACGAAAATCCTGGCCGGTGTTGTCAGCATCGACGGCAAAGTGTTGGGTACCGCCAAGCGCAGCACCAAGGCCGCGGGCGGCCCTCAAATCGTCATCGAACGCATGATCAAGACGGCGCGCGACGCTGTGGAGGCGGCGGGTCTCGAGCTGGATGATATCGCCGCGTTGGGCACCGGCGCGCCCGGCCCCCTGGACCCGGATCGCGGCCTCGTACTCCGCACCCCAAATCTTGTCGGCTGGGATGACGTGCCGTTAGCCCAAATGCTTAGTGAGGGGCTGGGCCTGCCGGCGTTCATCGAAAATGACGTGAACCTGGGCACGCTGGGTGAACACACCCTGGGCGCCGGCAAAGGTGTCAAGGACATGGTCGGCATCTTTGTGGGCACCGGCATCGGCGGGGGGTTGATCCTCGATGGAGCATTACGTCAGGGATGGCGCAAAGCGTGCGCCGAAGTAGGGCATATGATCCTGTTGGCGGAGGGGCCGGTCTGCGGCTGCGGCAACCGTGGCTGCCTGGAAGCGCTGGCCAGCCGCACGGCCATTGAGCGGGACATCTGGGCGGGCATCAAGGCCGGCCGCGACAGCCTTATCCCTCAAATCCTCGACAAGAGCGATCGCCTGACCAGTGGGGCGCTGGCGGAGGCCTGGGACAAAGAGGATCCTCTTGTCCGGGAGGTCATCGGCCGGTCACAGTTCTACCTGGGGCTGGCAGTCGCCTCGCTGGTCAACCTGTTGGACCCGGAGCTGATCGTTCTAGGTGGCGGGGTGGTCGAGGCGCTGGGCGAGAAGTACCTGGAACCGATCCGCGCGGTGGCTTACCAGTATTTCATCAATAAACGTGGCGCAAAGGACGTGAAGATCGTGCCGGCGCAACTCGGTGACCTGGCCGGACTTCTCGGCGCCGCAACGTGGGCACGGCTACAGTTGCGCAGGGCGGCAAACCAGGCATGAATCCCTAACATCTAATACCGAGGATCTCACGCCCAGTATTAGATATTAGGGATTAGGGATTAGGGACTTTTAACCCTCAGCATACTCGTCAATATCCAATACATACCTAATCCCCAATACCTAATCCCCAATACCTAATCCCTAGTCCCCAACACCTAAATCCGCTCCGTTTACTGCCGTTCTTCATCCCTCACAAACACCGACAGCACGATGCTGACAACACTGATGATCACTCCGCCCCAGAACGCAGGCCAGAATCCGTCCACGTGAAATCCGAGGCCCAATGCCTGTGACAGGGAACTGGTCAGCAGCAGCATGGCCGCATTTAGCACCAGGGTAAACAGACCCAATGTCAAGATCAAAAGTGGACAGGTCAGGAGCTTGAGGATGGGCCGGATCACGGCGTTCAGGATGCCGAATACCAGTGCCACCAGGAGGAGGGTCGTCCATCCCCCGTTGTAGCTGATGCCCTGGATCAGGGCGCTGGCAACCCACAAAGCCACAGCATTGATGAGAACACGAATCAGGAATCGCATGGCGTATCTCCTCGGATGTCGGTCAAGGTTGCTGGCCGGTCAGTTCATTGTTCTGTCTGCAATACGCCGCAGGGCGCGAAAAGTCGCGTCGGACCCGATCAGCCATCCGGGGCCTGTTTCCCGGCTGCCCAGCCGTCATTCCACAAAAACCTCCACCCGTTCATCATCATCTTCGTCATCCATCTCAAGGATGCGTCCCTGGATCCCTTCTCTCAGGGCGGCCTGTATGGCGCCAACATCCAGGCCGGCCATCTCTGGGGCAAAGCGCGCGCCCATCTTCAGGCCGACATCCACCAGGCCGATCGGCAGGCTGACGTTGACCTTCACCCGGTTGCTAAGCAGATCGGTAACCCGGATGCGCAGCCAGCGGGCTTTAAATGCGCCGCCTCCGGCTTGAGTTTCGGCGTTGGAAGCACGCAGCGCTTCTAACAGCCTGGCGCCTTCTTCTGCCGTGATCTGCTTATTCTCAATCATCTTCAGGATACGCATGCGTTCTTCGGTGGTTGCCATTTTCGTACCTTTCAACGTTTGTCCTCTGGTGTGATCTTCCGGCGCATGGTGACCAGATCGCGCTGCACACGGAAGCCCGCGCTTTCGAGCGCGGCTACACCCTCAGCCTGGTCACCGCTGTGCTCAACCACAATCGGCCGCCAACCCCCAGCTTCCGCCAGCGAGCGCAACCCCCGCGCCACCAGGGCACGTTCCAATCGGCCGTGTGCTTCGGGACGAACCGCAAATCGCAGGGTATCCATCGCGCGGAGACTGTCAGCCCGGCTTTCCACCGCGCCCATGAGACGGCCATTTTCCCAGGCGCCCCATCGCTCGACCCGATACAGGCCGGACCAGCGGCCTAACACCTCTCCCAGCAGATGCCGCAAGCCCAACTGATAGCTGGCCGGGTTGATCGGTTCCGCCCACTGGGCAAGGACCGTACGGGAGGCCCGGACCAGATCGAGCCACTCAACTCCCGTCAGCGTGCGTAACGGCTCAAGCGGCACCTGGGGGTCGAGTTCGGGGAGGTGAGCCGGAGCGGCAGGCCGTTGCCAAATCCCATCGCGGCACACGTCCACGAACCCCAGGCTGAGGTAAAGGCCATGGGCTACTTCGTTGCCTGTCCGCACCTGCAGGATCGCCCAGGAGCCCGAATGCCGGGCAATTTCATGCAGCGTCTCCTGCATCAGAATCCGGGCAATGCCGCGTCCTCGATACTCGGGCAACACGGCGACATTGGTGATCCGCCAGCGCAGGCCGGTCGTGTCAGCTTCCTGAAGCGTCACGTTGCCGACGACTCGCCCTTCACTGAGCCACACGTACCCGTAGAGACCCTCGCTGAACAGGGCCGCGCTCGTCAGCCCACCCAGAAACGGGCTTAGCCGGCCGGCAAACTCCATCTCACGCAATGCACCGCGTCCGCGGTCGTCGAGCTCATCCGCGAAGACCTGGCCGACCAACTGGGCCACCTGGCGCATGTGCCGGCCGGCATCGAACGGCTGCGGCCCGTCGCGCATTGCATCGGAACGGACGATGACATACGCTGCCATACACTGCGAACCTCCACCGGAGTGGGGCCCTCTGGCACTCCTCCCCTGCTGAAAGCCCGCCTTCAGTATACCAGAGACCTGACTACGCCCCTAACCCGGACGAGCCGGAACCAAATGACTCACGCAAAGGCGCAAAGGCGCCAAGAAATCACTCTGCGACTTTGCGGCTTTGCGTGAGAATTTCTTGCTGGCTGTACAAGAATTTCACCTGTAAGCGCCTAACGCCTTGAGCAAGGTCTCGGCTTCCTCCGCTGTGATCTTACCATCTTCGACCATCTTCAGGATGGCCATCTGCTCTTCAGAGGATGATGAGGACGCAGAATGCCTGGCGCGCGCGGATGGTGGGGTCGGCGGGGGTGGCGAAGACGGCGGGTAGCCGCGCTGACCCCGCTTGCGATCGCCTCGGCCCAGGTTCGGTTCGCCGGTCTCAATGATGATCCCCGCGGAGGCCAGAGACGTGGTGACCTGCTGGCGAATGCGTTCGCCCAGGTTGCTCAACTCGGCGAACGGATCACTGCCAGTACGTCCGCGTGGCTCCCAGCTCGTGCCTGTCTTCGGGGCACCGACCTGAGTGATGCGCGCGTCACCGCGAGCGACCAGGTTCACGCGCCCTGTGCCCTGGCCCACTGACGCGGAGAAGGTCGGCGAGCCATCGCCCATAGGGGTCAACGGTACATCCGATCGGATGCGGCCGCTCGCCCGGACGGTGAGTCGCAAATCGGCATCGGCGGGCAATTGGACGTGGACATCGCCATCGGCAGCGAGCGTGTAGCCCTCCGGCGACACGAATGGCCCGGTCAGCGCCGCATCTCCGCCGATTCGGGTTGCGGTTAACCCGCCGGCCAGCCCCGCGCCGCGAAAATCGCCCGACAGGGTGTCCAGCGTGCACAGGCCACCGATCTCGCTCAGACGAGTGTCACCGTCGACGTGCTCGATCTGGAGGCTGCCCGTCACCTTCTCGGCCCACAGATCACCGTGTGCGTAGCCCAGGTGGACGCTCGTGGCGACGCTCAGGCGCAGGTCGCCCGAGAGGTCGGCGATGGCCAGCGCGCCGCCGCCATCGAAGCGCAAGTCGCCGTGACACCGGCTGGTCAACCGCAGATCGGCCACCCCTTCTGCTCGGACGTCGCCGTCAGCCTCCCCCACCACGACCACATTGGAGAGCGTGTCCAGTCGCAGGTCGCCTCGCACCACATCGAGCTTGATCTCGCCGTTCAGGCCCTGGACCCGGAGGTCACCCCGCGCCTGGCCGATAGTCAACCCGATGCCTTCGGGCACGAATACGCGTGTGGCTACCGCGCCGGTGAAACGCACAGCCGTTCCCTCGGCGACGAATGACGGAGCTGTGTCGCGCTCGAACGGCTCGTAAACCACCTGGATTTGTGTAGTCCCCGGCACGCCGCGCGCCACCCCATCCCGCGCTATCTCCTCGATAGTCAGTTCTGTGACCCCGCTCGCCGGGTATGTGATATAGTCGCTCATCATAATCCTCCTGATAGCAGGTTGGCAGGTCAACAACCCACGACCGAACCTGTAATGCCCAACGTGTAACGCTCAACTTTTGGCGTCACCCGCTGAGCCCCTGCAACTGCTTGACCGCCTCAACAGACGTGATCTTGCCGGCCGAAAGCTCGTCCAGGATCGCCTGGCGCTGCTCAGCGGCGCGAGCCTTCTCCTCGGCCGGCGGCATGTCGCGCACCTCGTAGCCCATGGCGCGAATCACATCGTCCAGCCTGCCGCGCACAGTGGGATACGACACTTTTAGCTCCTGTGCCAGCCAGTTGAGCTTGCCTTCGCAGCGCACGAAAAGCTCGACGAACGCACGCTGTTCGGGCGTCAGCGCCTCCAGCCGGCTGAGCTGGAACCGCCCCTCGATAGCACTGTCGCACGACGGGCAAACGAGCCGGGTCACCGCCAGCCCCTCACCGCAGACGGGACATTTGGATGGAGTAAGGTACATGCTGCACCTCCATATTGCGTATCACGTGTTGCGTACGTGGAGTGTAGCACCGGACTCATATCTTGTCAAAGGAGGTAAATTAGATTGATACTACATTGAATAAAATTCAAGAGACAACAAACCGCTAGCGTCAACATCCTCCCGGAAAGCCATCGGGGTACCTTCCCCACAAGTAGCAGGTATAGAGCTGACGCCATCGAGTAGTGCCAGACGCAATAGTATATCGTACGTGGTTGCATGTTATAATCTAGCTAGAACAAGGTCGAGCGAGTTGCGCTGCGCGAACCCGATTTTTGACGAGAGGAGCACCATGACATGAATGCGGTACAGGAGCAATTCATCGTGGACGCAAAAGGCAAGAGAACCGCGGTGGTTCTTTCCTTGAAACAATACGAGGCCTTGCTTGAGGACTTGCACGATCTTGCGATCGTGGCGGAACGCCGGCAGGAAGAGCCGATTACCCTCGAAGAAATGAAGCGTCGGTTGGCAAACAAATGACGCCGTATATGGTCGTCTTCAAGCCATCTGATGAGTCCACACAAATACGCCGTCCCAAATTGGGGCGGCGTATTATCATCATGTCCAGGCGTCGAAGCGCTAGACCTTCCGGTACTCTCCTTCGACCACGTCCTCACCACCATCGCCGGATGGGCCGCCGGGGCCGCCCTGCGGGCCGGCGCCGGGGGGTGGGGTCTGCGGACCGGACTGCTGGTACATCTTGGCACCGACCTTCTGCCATTCGTCCATCAGTTTGTCGGTCGCTTTCTCCAGATCTTCGGCGCTCGCGTTGCGGTCGAGCGCGGCCTTCAGCGTGTCCATCTGCCCCTGCAGCGTCTTCTTGTCCGCGTCGGTCAGCTTGTCGCCGTTGTCCTGCAGGAACTTCTGTACCTGGTAATGGGCGTTGTCGGCCTTGTTGCGCGCCTCGATCTCGGCCTTGCGCTTGCGATCCTCGTCGGCATGACGCTCGGCGTCCTTCACCATCTGCTCCACCTGGTCTTTGGCCAGGCCGCTGGACGCAGTAATCTTGATGCTCTGCTCGCGGCCGGTGGCTTTGTCCTTGGCGCTCACGTGGAGGATGCCGTCGGCGTCGATGTCGAAGGTGACCTCGATCTGCGGGACGCCGCGCGGGGCCGGCGGGATGCCGGTCAGCCGGAAGTTGCCTAGCAGCTTGTTGTCGCGAGACATCGGCCGCTCGCCCTGGGTCACTACCACCTCCACCTCGGTCTGCATGTCGGACGCGGTGGAGAAGATCTGCGTCTTCTTGGTCGGGATGGTGCTATTGCGCTCGATCATCTGCGTAGCAACACCGCCCATCGTCTCGATTGACAGCGTCAGCGGTGTGACATCCAGTAGCAAAATATCCTTCACCTGGCCGCCCAGGACACCAGCCTGAATCGCCGCGCCGATCGCCACCACCTCGTCCGGGTTCACGCCCTTGTGCGGCTCGCGGCCGAAGAACTTGCGCACGGCCTCCTGCACGGCGGGCATGCGGGTCATACCGCCTACCAGCACCGCCTCCGCGATCTCGCTTGGCTTGAGTTTGGCATCGGCCAGGGCCTGCTTGCACGGCTCGATGGTGCGCTCGATCAGGTCGCCGGTGAGTTGCTCCAGCTTCGAACGGGTCAGGTTCATCTGCAGGTGCTTGGGCCCGCTCGCGTCAGCGGTAATGAACGGCAGGTTGATCTCAGTTTGCATCACGGTGGAGAGCTCGATCTTGGCCTTCTCCGCAGCCTCCTTCAGGCGTTGCAGCGCCATCCGGTCGGAGCGCAGGTCGATGCCTTGCTCACGCTTGAACTCATCGCAGATCCAATTGATGATGCGTTGGTCGAAGTCATCGCCGCCCAGGAAGGTGTCGCCGTTGGTGCTGAGCACCTGGAAGACACCCTCGCCCACATCCAGGATGGAGATGTCGAAGGTACCACCACCCAGGTCGTAAACCGCGATCTTCTGGTCCACCTTCTTATCCAGGCCGTAGGCCAACGCGCTGGCGGTAGGCTCGTTGATGATGCGCAACACGTCCAGCCCGGCGATCTTGCCCGCATCCTTGGTGGCCTGGCGCTGACTGTCGTTGAAGTACGCCGGCACTGTGATGACCGCCTGTGTCACCGGCTCACCCAGGTACGCTTCGGCGTCGGTCTTGATCTTCTGCAGGATCATGGCCGAGATCTCGGGCGGACTGTAGCTCTTGCCGCCCATTTCCACCCACGCATCGTTGTTGCTGTGCTCGATGATCCGGTATGGCAGGATCTTGCGAGCTTTAACAACCTCGGGATCGGTGTAGCGCCGGCCCATCAAGCGCTTGACAGAAAAGATCGTGTTGTCCGGGTTGGTAATCGCCTGACGACGCGCCACCTGTCCCACCATGCGCTCGCTGTTTTTCGGGTTAATGGCGACTACCGACGGGAAGAGCCTTGAACCCTCGGCGCTCGGGATCACGACCGGCTCGCCGCCTTCCATCACAGCGACCACCGAGTTGGTGGTGCCCAGGTCAATGCCGACAATCTTGCTCATAGATCAATGACTCCTTGTGTCAACTGGTGATAGGTTGAAAGTTCAAGGTTCAAGGTTACATGATGAATTGCTTTGAACCTTCAACCTTGAACCTTTAACTTATCCTTCAACTCGTCGCTTCTTTTGCCACACGCACCATGCTTGGCCGCAGCACCTTGTCGTTCAGCCTGTACCCGCGAGCCAGTTCGGCGATGATTTGACCATCATTGAAGCCATGTGCCTCCTCATGCGTCACGGCAAAATGCACGGCAGGATCGAAAGGCTGCCCCTCGGCCGGGATGGCTGTTACCCCCTCACCCTCCAGCAACCCATGCAGCTTCCGCTGGATCATACGAAAGCCGTTGATCCAGTCGCTGTCAGCTTCATCGGTTGGCACGTTCGCGAAGGCCCGATCCATGTCGTCCACGACCGGCAGCAACTTCTGCAGCACACGTTCGGCGGCTGCGGCTCGATACTCCTCGGCCTCGCGCTGCATACGCTTGCGGGCATTGCTCAGTTCGGCGGTCGCGCGGCGCCAGTTGTCCAGATATTCAGCAGCCTGGGCCTGGGTTTGAGAGACCTGCGCTTGAAGCTCGGCTACCGTCGGGGCGGTCTCCTGGCTGGTCGGCTGGCCGGCCAGCTCGTCGCTTGCCTGATTGGTAGGCAATTCTACATCGGCCATGTTTCGACTCAATACTCCTTGTCGCTGAGGATTCCGCGCTGAACGTTCAACAGCTCCCTGCTTAACCGTCGACGATTCCGGTGTCATACCAATCGCTGACCAGATCGCTCATCAGTCGAGAGACATAGCGCACTGCGCCGATGGTCCGATCGTACGTCATGCGCACGGGGCCGATGACACCCAGCAAGCCACTGGCTCCGCCCACGACACCGTAGCGCGACAGCACCAACGCCAGATCGGAAAACTCCTGCCAGCGGCCCTCGCCGCCGATCAATACTTGCACGCCGCCGACCTCCAACGGTTGCGCCGCGCTGGCAACGATGGCACCGAGCGAAGGCCCTTCCAGCGTCTGAACGATCTCCCGCACCTGGCCGCCGTCCGCGAATTCGGGCTCGCTGAGGATGTGGATCAACCCATCACGATACACCAGGTCGTCGGCAAGCCCATCCACGGCTGACATCACCTGCACGACGATATTGGCGACCTGGCTATCCAGGTCCGACAGGCTGGTCATCTGCGTACTGATCTGGCGAGCCGCCAATCCCTTGAACAGATCATTGAACTGGTAGGAAAGGCGGCTCAGCGTTTCCTGCTCCACCGGCTCATCCAGGGTAAGCATTTGTTGTTTTACGGTGCCACCCATGAGCACCAACACCATCAGAATCAGCGTATCACGGAGGCTGATCAGCTCCAAATGCTTGAACTGACTCTCGCGCGACCTTGGCGGTGTGGCCAGGGCGGGCTTGCGCGTGGTGTGTGCCAGAACGGCCACTGCCAGCCGCACCCATTGATCCAACTCGAATCGGGCCTGATGAAACTGATGGCGGATCATAAGCTGTTCGGGCTGCGGTAATTCTGTCTCCCCCAGCAGATATTCGACAAAATACCGATAACCCAGCTCGGTGGGAATGCGGCCGGCGGAAGTGTGAGGATGGGTCAGGAAACCCATCTCCTCCAGCGCGGCCATCTCATTCCGGATGGTTGCCGAACTGATGCCCAGCCCATAGGACTCTACAAACGTCTTTGACCCGACCGGCAAGCCTTTTTCGATGTACGCACGGATCACCAAACCCAAAACAGCCTGGCGCCGCGGCGTCATTTCAGTCATCATCAAAGCCTCTATCTTGATTTAGCACTCTCATGCGTAGAGTGCTAAATCAACATGCGCAATAATAGCATGAAGCAGCAGGGGTGTCAAAAAGACGATGGACCATAGACGATAGACGATGGTCGTGATCTATCGTCTATGGTCTATCGTCGGTCGTCAGTAGGCGGATTTGCTGGTGAACGCGCCGAACGCGGTACGGAGTATGATCTTGAAGTCGAGCCAGAGCGACCAGTTCTCGATATACCAAAGATCGTACTTAGTGCGCTCGGCGATGGAAGTGTCACCGCGCAGGCCGTTGATCTGCGCCCAGCCGGTGAGGCCGGCTTTTTCGCGGTGGCGTTCCATGTAGCGGGGGATGCTTTGGCGGAACTGTTCGACGTAGGCGGGCTGCTCAGGGCGGGGGCCGACGAGGCTCATATCGCCCATCAACACATTGATAAACTGCGGCAGCTCGTCGATGGATGCCTTGCGGATGAACGCGCCGACGCGGGTACGCCGCGGGTCATTCTCGGTCGTCCAGCCGGGCCCATTCCGCTCGGCGTCGGCGCGCATGGAACGGAATTTGAGCATCTTGAACCGCTTGGCATCCAGTCCCATTCGGTCTTGGACAAAGAAAACTGGCCCAGGCGAATCCAGCTTAACTATCAGCGCGGTGAGCATCATGATCGGTGACGCCACCAGCAAAAACGCGCCGGAACAGGCCACATCCACCATGCGCTTCAGGGTCAGCTTCCAGCCACGCAGCGCCACATCGCGGATGGTGAGTAACGGCAAGCCGCCCAGGTCGCTGATGGTGACTTCGGATGCCATGATCTGGAACACGTCCGGGAAAACGCGAATGCTCACCTTCTCGCGCTCGCACTGCGAGACGATTCCGACCAACTCCTGATGGGTCGCCTCGGGCAGGCCGATAATCACTTCATCGATGCCCTGGCTTTCGATCAGTTGCGGGAGGTGATCGACGGTACCGAGTACCGGCAGGCCCATCACCTTGGCATGCCCCGACGGCTGACCGTTCCGTTCGGACGGCACGCAAGTTGCATCCGCAAAGCCCACAACCCGATAACCCAGACCGGGGGTGTGCTGGATCTTCTGCAAGATCATCCGGCCCACCTCACCCGTGCCGACGATCAATACCCGTTCGGCGCCGGTGCCGCGGCGCTGCAAAGCTCGTTGAACCCGGCCGTAGATGATCCGGCCGAGCGTCAGCGTGACAAGGCCCGCCGCCCACGCCAGCACCAGCATTAAACGCTGAAGTTGCAGCGTGTCGCGCAAGACAAATGAGATGAAAGCAACTGTGATCAGCGTCGCGACGGTCACCGCCCCCAGCAACCGGTAAACCTCATCGACCAGCAGCGCGGCGTGACGCCGATGGTAGAACTTGTAGAAGAAGAACACCACCAGTGTGGCGACCATTTGGACACCGGACAACAACCAATAGTCGGAGCGGCCGATCTCCGAGCCGTGCGTCCAACGCCGAACCAGGTAGGCGATGAAGAAGGCTAACAGGCTCATGGTCGCGTCGGTCAGGATCAGACTGACGACAAACAAAATACGCGAGCGTCTCATGGAACCGCACCTCGAGTCGCGGCATCCGATCGCGGTGCCCGGAACTGGCCGCGCAACCGCCGGGCCAGCAGGTCCAGGCCACCGAAGAGCCACACGCCGCCCCGGATCACCCAGTCGAGGTAGAAGGGCGTCGCTGCCCGATAATGTTTTTCGTAGAAAATGGTGAGCGCGCGGTAGAACTCGACGCGCGCCCGGTAGGAGTGCCGGCTGGCCGCTTCTTTGATGTGCAGCACGGTCACCCTGGGGTTATACCACACTTCCCACCCCGCGTCGGTGATGCGCTTCGCCCAGTCCAGATCTTCGCCGTACATAAAAAAGGTCTCGTCCAGCAGGCCGGCCTGCGCGATCGCTTCACCGCGCACGAGCATGAACGCCCCAACGATACCATCCACGCGCGCCACCGCGTCGGGATCGAGATAAGACAGATCGTAGCGCGCAAAGCGCGGGCTACGCGGAAACAGCTTATCGAATTTCAGCAGGTGGTAAAGAGACGTGACGGGGGTCGGGAACGATCGGCGGCACGCTTTATCCAACGAGCCGTCAAGCCGCACCAGTTTAGGGCCGGCCGCGCCCGCCCGCGGATGTGCTCCCATGAATGCGACCATCTCCGCCAGCGCGTCGGACGGAAGGACAGTATCGGGGTTGAGCAGCAGGACAAACCTGGGGAGACCTATCCCCCCCACCCCCCCTTCCCTGCGAAAGAAGGGGGGAACTTGCTCCCCTCGCCTCGTAGGACTGCTTGCGTCCCGCGCAGCGGGAGAGGGGTTGGGGGTGAGGTCCGAAAACCCAAAATGCCTCAGCCCCTGGTTGTTTGCGGCCGGGTAGCCGACATTTTCCGCGTTGGCGATGACGTGCACCTGGGGAAACTCGTCGCGCACCATCGCCACGCTGTCATCAGGTGAGGCATTGTCTACTACGCACACGGCAGTTCGCAAGTCGCCGGAGCTCGCGAAGATCGAGCGCAGGCAGTCGCGCAACAACGCGACCGTGTTATAATTAACGATGACGATGGCCAGATCGAGGGGACAAGACGGCGTTTCGTTCATAGCTGCGCGCATTATAGCATGGACGATATGATGGGGTCAATTGCTCTGGCGCGGCCTTCATGTTAGAATTCAGCATGTTGAACCTTGAGGAAAGGACATCGAGAATGAAAGCTTCCGGGCGGCGGCTTGCTTTGCTGTGCATAATCGTAGGCCTCTCACTGGTGCCGGCGATGTCGGCCGCGCCTGCCTACGCGCAAAGCTGCACCGAATTGATCACCGATGGGGGCTTCGAGACTGGGGGCGCCTGGCAATTGGGGGCGAGCCCGGTCCCGGCGCAGTACGTCACCTACACCAGGCATAGCGGCAATCAATCGCTGGCGCTGGGCATCACCAGCGGAGCCAACGTGCAGACCTATTCGTCCGCCCGCCAGACTGTGACCATCCCCGCAGCGACAACCCAGGCAACGCTGTCCTTTTGGTTCTATGCCATGACCGATTCACCCGCGACTACCGACTACATGGAAGTTGTTCTGCTGAACGCGGCCGGCACGGCCATCCTCGCCAAACCGTGGTATTCGCACAACGACAGCCGCCTGTGGAACCAACTGAGCTTCGATCTCACACCCTGGCGCGGCCAGGCGATGCAAGTTTATTTCAATGTCTTCAACGACGGCCTGGGTGGCACGGCTGCGATGTTCATAGACGATGTTTCGTTGCAAGTCTGCACGAGCGGGGTGACCGCCACGCCAACGGCGACACCGACCGGGACGCCGCCAGTCACCTTCACGCCAACGGTAACGCCGACATCGACCCCCGGCTGCGTCAGCGTGCTGGTCAACGGCGATTTCAGCAGCGGCCTGGCCGGTTGGCAGATACCATCCGGGGCATTGGGCGTCGGCCTGGTGACCAGCCCGGTGCACAGCGCGCCGTCGGCGGTCAAGCTTGGCTCGCTGGAAGAGAACCTGGACGGCCTGGCATGGGTGCGCCAGCTCGTGACCATTCCCGCCGGGTACACCCAGGTGACGCTGGGGGCATGGATCTACACGGAATCACAGACCAACCCGGGCAATGACTACCAGCAGATCGATCTCTTGGACTCGTCCGGAAACCCGATTTCTCCGAGCTCGCCGATCTGGAAGGGTGACCCGCCCCAGAATAATCCGGCGTGGCAGCCGTTGTCGTTCAATCTGCTTGTTTCAGCCGGACAGAGCGTGTTCGTGCGCTTCAGCGTCTTCAACGACGGAGCAGGCGGCCGCACAGACATGGTGGTTGACGACGTCACGCTGACAGCCTGCGCGCCAGGATCGGGAGCCACGGCGACGACAACGGCCACATCCCAGCCTACGGGCACACTCACCCCGCCCGCCACTCCTCAGCCGACAGCCACCAGCACACTGCCGGCCACCGGAACGCCCGTGACGTCGGGCTGCATCGAGCTGCTGCAGAATAACGGCTTCGAGGCTGGCTGGGACCCCTGGTACGTGCCGTGGAATCCGCTGTTGCCGCAGATCGTAACCTCCCCGGTTTTTGAAGGCACGCACGCCGCGGAGCTGGGCTCGCAGATCCAGAACGCGGACAGCTACTCCTCGGTACGCCAATGGGTGACGCTGCCGCCCGACCGTCCGCGCGTGGTGCTGAGCTATTGGGCTTACACCTGGGCCGAATCACTTTCCGGCGCCGATCGCCAGCAACTCGTCCTGCTGAGGCCGGATGAAACCGTGCTTGCGGTGCCGTGGTCGGTGCTGGAAAACGGACAAACGTGGGTCCAACATGTGTTCGACGTCCTCGGCATGACGGGGCAAACTTTTGCGGTCTATTTCAACGTCATCAACGATGGGACCGGCGGGCATACCGCGATGTTCGTGGATGAAGCTCATCTGTGGGCCTGCACCTCGGACGCATACCCTGACATCCTGACCTCACCCACATCAAACACGGCCACGCCCACCGTCACGGCCACGGCCACGTCTACTATCACGGCCACTGTCACAGCCGGCACTGCCACCGTGAGTCCCACGCCGACGGTCACTCAGCTCGCGACAGCCGCGCTCACCGCAACCGCGACCGCGACAGTGACCGCGACCGCGACAGTGACCACAACAACGCCCGCCGGGCTCTCCGCGGGCGCCGCGGCGGCGCTGAGCGCCCCGTTGACTCCCTCGTCTGAGGTCACGCGCGTGGCGCTGGCGCCATCCGTGCAGATGTTCGCGGGCACAGCCGTGCCGGTGATCCCGTCCGCGGCCGGTGCGACGTCGCCCAATGTGCTCAGGAGCCTATTGCCGGGGGGATCCTTGAACTGGCTGGCCATCCTCCTGGTTGCCGTCCTGGCCCTCATCGTCATCTGGCTGCTGGTAGGCCGCAGGAAACCATAGTATCCTACTGAAAGGGTTTTTGCTTGTGGAATTGACTCTCTATCGCGACGAAAGCGGGTTCGCGGCGCTGGCCGGGGAATGGAATGCGTTGCTGAGCCGTAGCCGGTTCGATACGATTTTCCTGACCTGGGAATGGCAGACCACGTGGTGGCGCCATTTCGGCGCATCCCGGGGTGCGCTCTATCTGCTCGCCGCGCGGCAAGACGGTCGGCTGGTCGGCATTTTACCCCTTTATCTCGCCGATGAAGGCAATAGCCGCACGCTCCTCGTCGTGGGCTGCATCGAGGTGTCGGATTACCTGGATCTGATTATCGAGGCCGGCCAGGAGGAAGCCGTTTATGCCGCCTTCCTGGCATGGCTGGCCGGTCATTTCGCAACGGGGACGGATTCAGCCCAGGGTGCGCCCGCGTGGGATGAGCTCAATCTGTGCAATCTGCCGGCAGTATCTCTTACGTATACTCGTTTCCCGCAGCTTGTCGCGAAGCAAGGCTGGCAGGTCGAGGTTATGCGTGAAGATGTCTGTCCCGCCATCACGCTGCCGGCAGCCACGGACAATGAGGACGGCTGGGAGATTTACCTGGACGGGCTGGACAAAAAAGAGCGCCACGAGATCCGCCGCAAGCTGCGCCGGATGGATCGTGAGGCGCCCGACGCCCAGGTGCGGATCATCCGAGGCGGCGCGGAACTGCCCCAGGCAGTGGATAGCTTTATCGAGCTACACAAACTGAGTCGGCCCGACAAGCATGCGTTCATGACGGAGGACATGCAAGCCTATTTCAGGAACATCGCGACGATCCTGGCTGAGAAAGGCTGGCTGCAACTGTCGTTTCTGGAAATCGGCGGCCAGCCCGCGGCGAGCTATTTCTGTTTTGACTACCGGAACGAGATCCTGGTCTATAACTCCGGTTACGATCCGGCAGCCAGCCCGCAACTCAGCCCTGGGTGGGTCTTACTGGCGCAGTTGATTCAGAACGCCATCGTGGAAGGTCGGACACGCTTCGATTTCTTGCAAGGTGACGAGGACTACAAATACCGGTTTGGCGGGATTGATTGCCCGGTGTATCGGACGACGGTTCGGCGGGCGTGGGGCGTTGAGCGTTGAGCGTGGGGCGTTGAGCGTATAGCGTGGTGCGTATTTCGTCTTGCACACGCGCACCACGCACCACGCACCGCGCACCACGCACCACGTACCACGCACCACGCACCACGTTTCACGTAACCCTGGAGGCATCTCGTGCGGGTGATCGCAGGGACGGCCAAAGGCCGGCCGTTGGCCTCGGTGCCCGGAGACAGCACCCGGCCTATTACCGATCGGGTTAAAGCGGCGCTGTTCAGCATCCTCAGCTCGGCCGACCTGATCGAGGATTGCCGCTATCTCGATCTGTTCGGCGGCACGGGCGCGGTCGGCATCGAAGCACTGAGCCGCGGCGCGACCCGCGCAACCTTTTGTGAGCGGGACCGGATGGCCCTGCGCATCCTCCAACGCAACCTGGAAACGACCGGATTGGCCGATCGCGGCCGGGTGATCGCAGGCGATGCGTTCGCCTATCTTGAACGCATCGACCTGCCCTCGTTTGATGTCATCTACATCGCGCCGCCCCAGTACCAGGGACTTTGGCTGCGCGCCCTGCGCGCGGTCGATGCCCAGCCCAAGCTGCTGAGTGCCAATGGAGAAGCAATCGTCCAGATATTCCCCAAAGAATGGGCTGAGCCCGACCTGATGTACCTGACCCAGTTCGACCGGCGCCAGTATGGCAGCACGGCCTTGCATTTCTTTGGCAGACGAGCCGGATAGCAAGGAGCAATCATCGCTATGACGGCCAACGCCATGCGCGGCGACCGTGAGGCGTGTCTGGAGGCAGGCATGGATGACTATATCAGCAAACCAGTACGTCCACAGGAACTAGAACAGGTTATTCAGCGCTGGCTCCCGCCACTGCCCGAAAACCTACCGGAGCCGGCGGCCGAACCGCCCAGGTCTGCCCAGGGCAGCACCAGGGAAGAGTGCGCAGACGAGGCACTGGACCCGGATCTGATTGCCGATCTGATCGAAGTAGCGACGGCCGGTGGCCCGGAGGCGCTCGATGATTTGATCGACACTTTCCTGACGAGGGTGGAGGAGCGTATCGCCATCATCCGCGAGGAGATCGCGGCGGGCGATGTCGCGGCTCTCTCCAAGTCGGCGCACACGCTCAAGGGCAGCAGCGGCAGCTACGGCGCCAGGCAGTTGTCCGTCCTGGCCCGTGAGTTGGAGATCATCGCCGGCCAGGGAAACACCGAGGGCGCATCGGAATTGCTGGCGCGGCTAGAAGTTGAGTTCGCGCGCGTGCAGTGCGCGTTCATTGTACTGCGAGAGCGACAGCACAGGGAGCCCTGATGGGAAACGCCACAGCGGCGGATGCGATGACGGGCCGCTGGCACGCCTGGCTGATGGCCAGCCGGCCGCGCACCCTGCCCGCGTCGGTCGCTCCGGTGATCGTTGGCACCGCGCTGGCGGTCCATGCTGCCGCGTTCAAACCGCTGGCCGCGCTGGCCGCGCTCTTCGCCGCGTTGATGATCCAGGTTGGCTCGAACTTCGCCAACGACCTGGGCGACTTTCGTCGCGGCACCGACGAACAGGGCCGCGTGGGGCCGACCCGGGTCACCACGGCCGGGCTGCTCACCCCGGGGCAGGTTAAGGCGGGCATGTTCGTCGTCTTTGGGCTGGCCGCGCTGGCCGGGATCTACCTGATCTTCCTGGGGGGCTGGCCGATCCTGGTGATCGGCGTGCTTTCGATCCTGGCGGCCATCGCCTATACCATCGGCCCGGCGCCGTTCGGCTACTACGGGTTGGGTGACCTGGGGACCTTCGTTTTCTTCGGGCTGATCGCGGTGGTGGGGACATACTACGTCCAGGCGCACGACGTGACGCCCGCCGCGTGGCTGGGCGGGGTGGCGATGGGCTGCCTGGTGACCACGATCCTGGTGGTGAACAACATCCGCGACGCGGACACCGATCGCGCCGCGGGCAAGCGGACGCTGGCCGTGCTGCTTGGCCGCCGCGGCGCGCGCATCGAGTACGTGCTGCTCCTGGCCGTGGCCTATGCAGTTCCGGTGATCCTGTGGCTCATCCTCGGCTTGACGCCCTGGGTGATGCTGGCCTGGCTTACGCTGCAACTCGCGGGCGCGCAGGTCCGTGCCGTGCGCACGGCCCTCGGACCGGCGCTGAACCGTACACTGGCCGGCACCGCGCAGTTAGCCGTGCTGTACGCGATCGCGTTCGCGATAGGACTGATCGGGTAGAGCGGACCATAGACCATAGACGATAGACCATTGGTCCATCAGCCATCAGCCATCAGCCATCAGCCATCAGCTATCGGCCATCAGCCATCAGCCATCAGCCATCAGCCATCGGCCATCAGCCGTCAGCTATCGTCCGTCCCCAGCGTTTCCGCCAAACTCACCGCTTTCCCCGGATCCGTCCATAACAGGCTGCGCACCTGAACGGCCAGCGCGCCCGCTTCAACGCACAACCGGACATCTTCCGGCCTGGTGATGCCGCCCGCGGCGACCAGTGGCAGGCCCAGGTTCAGCTCGGCGACACCGCGAAGCGCATGCAACATGAACGGGAAGGCCACCGGCCCTGCTACCGGACCATCGACCAGCGCGCCGTCAGATGCGAGGGCACTCGCCAGTGCCCCCGTACCCACCACCAACGCATCCGCGCCAGCACTGGCGCAGGTGGATGCCAACGCAACGGCGCGCGGCGTGGGCAGCTTGATCAGGATCGGCAGGGTGCAGGCCCGCCGGACCGCGCCGATCCAGGCCGCGGCGTCGCTGCGATGGGCGATGTGCGGCAGTTGCAGCTCCAACCCTGCGGCGCCTGATTCCTCTTCCAGGAGCGCGGCCAGCCGTTCCCATTCGTCGGGCACGCTGGCAGCCAGTGCCACGATCACCGGGACGCCCAATCTCCGCCAACCAGCGTCATGATCCTGCACGACGCGACGATAGCCCGGGTTATGGTCGCCGGTGGCCAGCAGAAAGCCACCCGGTAGCTCGGCCAGCCGCGGGGATGCGCGCCCCCGTCGCGGCCGCCACGAGATAGGCGAAGTGACGACCGCGCCGAACAGGCCGGGTGTGACGCGGGGTGCCCACGCGTCGGCGTACCCGACCGCGCCACTGCCGGCGATCAGCGGCGAGACGAGGTTCAGACCCCGTTTGTTGTTGGGTGCAAGCTCAATCATGGTCAGGAGTCAGGGATCAGAAACCAGGGATCTGACCCCTCCCCACCTTCCAATATCTAATACCCAATATCCAAACATCCACCTTCAACTCAACACATCCACCAGATCAAACACCGGCCCGCGCAGGCACACGCGGCGGCGACCGCCGGCCACGTCCGCGACGCACGCCTGGCACGCGCCGGTACCGCACAGGAAGGTCGCAGGGTAGAGGATCTGGGCGAAGCCGCGGCTGATCTCAAAGCGCGCGGCTTTCACTGCGACGGCCAGTTGGCCGTAGAAATCCGGTGGCGCAGCCGCCACCACCACATCTGCCCAGCCGAGCAGACCAGGCCCTGGGCCGGAGGGCGGCCCGACGAGCAAATCGGCCCACTGGTTGGCTGTGCGCCCGCCATTTGCCGTAACCGTGTGATACTCCACGGCCGCAGGCAGTCGCGGCGCAGGGATAAGCTCACGTGGCGTGCGGGCCTCCATCGCCAATGCGACCGATAGGCCGCGGGCTTCAGCCTGCGCCACCACCGGCATCAACGTCCAGGCGTGCTCACCCACACCGACGCCCAGCACATTGCGCACCCCCAACGGCACGAGATATCCGATGCCAACCGGCCCCAGGCAATCAATCTCTGTCCCCACCGGCGCGGCGCGCAGCCACGCGTGACCCCAATCGCTGCCCGGCGGCACCCGCAGCGTCCACGTGTCCGCGTCGATGGCGACCGGGTAAAACGTTCGCCGCAGATACGGCTCCAGCCCCCAGCCGGTCTTCACCAGCACCGCCTGTCCCGGCACGAGGATGCGCGTCAGCTCGGGCGCGGCCAGGGTGATCTCCTGGATCGCGCCGATGGCACGGCGATCGACGAGGGTGGCGGTGGTTTGAAGCATCACGATCCATAGTATACATCAAGACTCACTATTGCCAGCGATCTCTATAGCTTGGTCCGGTGATATGGAGGATGCAAGTCCGCGGGCCGAGATGGCTGAAAATATATTACACTTGCTGTTAGGAAGACGGCTTACACTCCGCGGAAGCCGATTGTATTATAGTTGTTCTTGTACGGTTGCCAGCACAAAACGACGGACGAAGCTGGATAGTCACGATTATGTCGCCACAACTTGCGTGGTCCGGCGCAGGTTACTTACTGATCTCTCGTGTACTTTCTCGCATAGGCATACTTCAAGACCAGCCCTAGATGCCTTCCGCGCACGGGAATAACCCGCGTCAGCCTCGCCGTCGAGATCACCTCAGGAGCGCGCGGAGAATCGCGTAACCCCAGGGTGTCCATTTCTCAGTATCTGAGAGGAGCAGAACATGGCAAGCCAGACTCCAGTCTTGACCGACTGGTTACGAAATGCTTACAGCATGGAACTCGGCTTGATTCCCGTCCTTGAGGATCAGGTAAAGGATACCAAGAATCAGCCGCAGACGCAGAAGATGATCAATCAGCATCTCCAGCAGACCCGGCAGCACGCCGATATGCTGAGAAGCCGCCTGGAACGCCTGGGCGAAGGCATAACGACGATTAAACCTACGAGCACCATTCAGAGCATGTTTGGGAAAACCAACGGCGGTGACGGTCAGGATCTGATCTTCAAGGATCGGCTGATCAATTTCGTGACGGAGAGCTTCGAAGTCGCTTCATATAAAGCGCTTGGCGCCGCTGCTAAACAGGTCGGTGACCAGGAAACGGTCCGCATCGCCGAACAGATTCTTCGCGATGAAGAACAGATGGTCCACATGCTCGATGAGGGGATGCCGGAAGTTCGGGCAGAGACCGCTGTGGGGATGGCATCGGACGAAAACATCCGGATCACGCGAGCGATCTTCGACGCCTTCAACGCACATGACCTGAACAAATGGGACCAGTACCAGGCGAACGACTTCCGAAGCGAAGTGCCTGGTGCCACCGGCGCGTTGAACAGGGACCAAACGCGTGAATACAACCAGCGTTTTCTGAGCGCCTTCCCCGATTTGCACTTTGACCTCGAACGAACCATCGCCCAGGGCGCTTATGTTGTCGTTGACTGGGTCGGTTCGGGCACGCATACAGGACCGCTTGTGGGACCAAAGGGGAACACGATTCCCGCCACCGGAAGGAAAGCGCGCGTGTCGGGAAGCACAACTTTCGAGATCAGGAACGGCAAGCTTGCGCGTTCCTGGGTCCACTGGGACATGACCACGTTGCTGGATCAGCTCGGCGCAATGCCGATGCCCCAAGGATAACTCACTCGTCTCGCCCGAAGCGCCCGTGATGAACGGAGCACAACCGCAAAGACTGAAGGCCATTTTCACTCAAGCCGCTCAACAACCGGCGTCATCGGGCAAGCTAAGCAAAAGGCCGCCGGGGTGGTTCTGCCCCGGCGGTTTTATTTGCCCGGCTGGGATCATCACAGCGGGCCATTCGAGAGGCTATCCGGCATGTCCGGGCCTCATGTGGGTTCGCTGATCACCTTTGCCTGAGTGTACAGCAGCAAGTAATCCGGTCCGCCGGCTTTGGAATCGGTGCCGCTCATATTGAAGCCGCCAAACGGCTCTATACCCACGTACGCGCCCGTGCATTTGCGATTGAAGTAGAGGTTGCCCGCGTGGAATTCGCGGCGAGCACGCTCAAGCCGGTCGCGGCGCATCGAGAAGACCGAGCCGGTCAGCCCGTACTCGGTATTGTTGGCGATCGCCAGCCCTTCATCGAAGTCCCGCGCCTTGATCACCGATAGCACCGGCCCGAAGATCTCCTCCTGGGCCATGCGCCCTGTGGGTGGAATGTCCGCGAAGATGGTAGGTTGCAGGAAGTATCCGCCCTCTGGTGTTGCGATGGGCTTGCCGCCGCAAACCAGCCGCCCTTCGGTCTTCCCGATTTCGATGTAATCCAGATGTTTCGTCAGCGCGGCCTTGTCGATCACTGGCCCCATGCCCACATGCGGCCCCTCGGCCGGATCGCCTACGGAGATGCTCTGCGCCCGCTCGATGAGCTTCGTCAGCAGCGCGTCATAGACATCGGCCACGATGATCGCTCGGGAGCACGCCGAGCATTTTTGCCCCTGGTAGCCGAACGCCGAGGAATTGATGGCCTGAGCGGCCGCATCCAGGTCGGCGGTTTCATCCACCAGGATCGCGTCCTTGCCGCCCATCTCCAGGATAGTACGTTTCAGCCAGTTCTGGCCGGGATGCACTTTGGCCGCACGCTCGAAGATGCGCTGGCCAACCTGCATGCTGCCGGTAAAGGCGATGAAGCGCGTCTTGGGATGATCCACCAGCGCGTCGCCCACGGTACTGCCGGGGCCCGGCACGAAGTTCAACACGCCGGGGGGCAGATGCAGCTCGTCGTTGAAGAGATGCGTCAGCCAGGCGGCAATCACCGGCGTGGCGCTGGCCGGCTTGAGCACCGCCGTGTTGCCGCTGACGATGGTCGCGGTGGTGAGCCCACCCATGATGGCGCTGGGGAAATTCCAGGGCGGGATGACTGCACCGACGCCCAGGGGGATGTATCGCAGCTCGACCTCACGGTCGGAGCGGGCGACGGTCGGTTGCGCAGGGCCCAGCCGCAACATCTCCCGGCCGTAGTACTCCAGGTAATCGATCGTCTCCGCGGTATCCAGGTCGGCTTCCAGCCAACTCTTGCCGGCCTCCAACACCATGAGCGCGCTGAACTGGTGCTTGCGTGCTCGCATCAGCCGGGCCGTCTCGAAGAGGTAGCGAGCGCGCTCGTCGTATGGCACATAACGCCAGGTCTCGAAGGCCTCTGCGGCCGCCTCCACCGCGCGTGCGGCCAGTTCCGGCGTGGCCTTGCTGACACAGCCGACGATTTCCCCGGGATTTGCAGGATTGAGTGAAGCAATCGTCTCGGCGGTAGAGATCTTCTCGCCGCCGATGTAGAGCGGATGAATTTGGTCGCGCTGAGAGCGCACCACATCCAGCGCGGCGCGAAAAGCCGCGACGTTTTCGGGCTGACTGAAATCAGTTCCAGGTTCGCTGGTGAAAGGATATTTCATGAGACACCTGCCTGATCGGATTCTGTGCACACTATGCCAGGTTTGTCCGTCCGGGTCTGTAACAGGTGGCCCAGTCCTCAAAAAGAGAAGACCTGATGGGTTCCCACGATCTCTCTTCGACAGTTGAGAGCAGATGAAAACCGATCAGGCCCCTCGAAGATGACGGCTTGCAGAAAAATGCCTAGTCGCAACCCTCCAGACAATTCTGCTGGTATGCCTTCAGGTCGGGCACATGCTCAAGATAATGCCCGGCCGTCTCGTAGAAGAAATCCACCAACGGCATTTCCGCGCCCCGCGGTGTCCTGGCAACCGCCGCAAGGCTTTCATCTTCCGCCAGTTCCAACAAGTACATCAGGCGTCGGTGCACACTGGTAAGGCTATCCACAACGGTGATGAGCGGCATTGCCGAACGGTCGATCACCTGCTGCTCATTCCAAGCGTCGTCATAAGTGACGCCTTCCTGCCAGGGTCGTTTGCCCTGCCAGGCTTTAACTGTGCGCACCGCCTCGCTATCCCACGACCAGACATGCGCGACGGTGTCCTTGACGGTCCATTTGCCGACCACCTGAGTCGAAGTCAATTCTTCCTCGGTCAGTTGGCCCAAGCAGTCCATGAAGGCTTTGAAGCCGTGATCTAACGCGGTCCATGCCTCATCACGAGTATGCATCGGTCCCCCTCTCCTCGTACTCGTCGGCGATGCGCGCCCGACCTGAATATACGTTCAGGCTGCCGCGCCGCACGTAGCCCACCAGCGTGATGTTCCAGGCCTCGGCCAAAGCAACCGACAAGCTTGTCGGTGAAGTCCGGCTGGCAACCACGGGCACCCGCATATGCGCGGCTTTGTTGAGCATTTCCGAGCTGAGCCGCCCGGTGGTGAGCAAGATCCGTCCTTCCGTGGGAAGTCCTTGCAGCAAGCACCTTCCCCGTATGCGATCAATCGTGTTGTGCCGGCCCACATCTTCTGTGATGACTAACAGGGATTCCCCTTCCGCCAACGCCGCTGTATGCATACCACGGGTTTGCTGGGTTCCCTGTAAGGCGGCCATCAGCCGGCCTAGCTGTCCTGTTGTAACCCGCATATTGTCTGTCAGAGGCTCAATCCCGGCCGTCAGATCGGTGAACGTGATGCCCCCACCGCAACCGCTGGTGATGGTCCTGCGGGACGGCAGTTCCCAGGCGGCATCCCGTAGCCACACGTCCACGCAGGTCTGGCTGGGACAGGCCTTGATCAGCCTCACATCATCTCGCCCTGCGATGATACCCTCGCTGGCTAAAAAGCCGAGCACCAACACCTCAAGCTCATAGGGCGAGCACATCAGCGTTGCCAGTTCATGACCATTGATGTGCAATCGCACCAGCGCCTCAGCTACAACCGGACCAGCCGCCGATTGCCAATAGCCACTCTCGAAACGAGTATAGCTGATGGCCTGGCTGGCTTCCAAACTCACACCCCTTTCATCTCAATCATGCAAAAGCGATGCTATTATACTGCAAGAGACTGGGGCCTGCCAAACAGACAATTCGACCGGTGGGCTTCAGCATAAACAGGGTGGGTGAATGGCTGGATTTGACACAACGCGCACTCTGAAGTATATGTTTGCCAATGTCTCAGGTTGGAGGCGCAGTCGCCGACCCATATACGGGCCGGCGACTTATCTTAAACAAGGAGAGGTTGCCGTGAAGAAGGATCCGGTTGCGAATAGCACCAAATTTTCTGTTACGTTTGAGACGTCGGCAGATATTGACGCAAAGGCCGTGGCCCTGGTGGGCGATTTCAACGGCTGGGACACTGCTGCGACATCCATGAAACGCCGCAAGGATGGCGCATGGACCAAGACACTGCGTCTGGAACGGGGCAGCTATCGCTACCGTTTCCTGGCGGATGGGCACGCGTGGCATAATGACCCGGCGGCCGATCGCTACGAGCCTTCAGGGTTCGGCGAGGATAATTCGGTGGTCACGGTTGGCATGTGAGCTGAGCCAGTTCAGATCTGAGGCCGGTTACAAAAAAGAACCCGGGTTCTGGACGAACCCGGGTTCTTTTCAGGCTGCAACAATCCGCCCTACTTTTTGACCTGTGCCTGGGCTGCAACGGCCGCCGCAGCTTTGGCCGCGGCTTCGGCATCGCCGAGATAGTAGTGTCGGACCGGCTTCAAATCGTCATCCAGCTCGTAGACCAGCGGGATGCCCGTGGGGATGTTCAGCTCGACGATATCTTCATCGGAGATATTGTCCAGGTATTTGACCAGGGACCGCAGGCTGTTGCCGTGTGCGGCGATGATGACCCGCTTGCCCGCCTTGAGCGTCGGCACGACCGTCGCGTGCCAGAACGGTAAGAAGCGCGCCACCGTATCCTTCAGACACTCGGTCAGGGGGATCTCGTTCGGATCCATGTCACTGTAGCGCGGGTCATGCCCCGGCCAGCGGGGATCATCCCGGGTCAGCGCCGGAGGTTGCACGTCGTAGGAGCGCCGCCACAACTTCACTTGCTTCTCGCCGTACTGTTCGGCGGTCTGTGCTTTGTTCAGGCCCTGCAAGGCGCCATAATGGCGTTCGTTGAGCCGCCAGGTGTTGTACACCGGGATCCACATCTGGTCGAGCTCGTCCAGCGCGATCCAGAGGGTGCGGATGGCGCGTTTGAGCACCGAGGTGTAGGCCACGTCAAAAACATAACCGCCTTCGCGCAGCAGCCGACCGCTCTCGTGCGCCTCCTCGATGCCCTTCGGTGACAGATCCACATCGGTCCAACCGGTGTAGAGGTTTTCCTTGTTCCAGGTGCTCTCGCCGTGGCGGAGCAACACCAACTTGATCATCAGTATCCTCCAGAAGCAAGTTTCTGCATCCGCGATGCCGGATGTTACACTTGCACTAACGGCAGAACCTCGATCAAATGCGCAAAGCGTTTGAAGTCGTCTACGTTGTGAGTCAGCAGGCGAGAGATGCCGTATACAAGCATTGTAGCTACGATGTTAGCGTCGTGGATCTGCTTACCGCCGACGGAGATATGCTCCAGCAGTCCCAGGAGTGTCTCCGTGATATGGGTGCCATCTTCAGCTACCTGGAAACGATCGGCAAAGTATCGGACATCATTGATGAGCGAAACGATCGGGATGGGCTTTGTCAGAGCGTTCGGTTTGGTCATGGCCGCCAGATATTCGCGCAATGTCTGCCGGCTAATCCAAAGTTCGACGCCCTCATCATTAAGGCGCTGAAGCCATTCTTCGGCCAATGAATACCATGGCGATTCCGTCAGTTGGGCATACACAAGGACATTCGTGTCGATGAACACGGCGTCATCAATCCCCATACAAATCCTCGCGGCGGAAAGTCATATTTTCCGTAACCAGGCCTACGGGGTAAGCCGAAAGTCGCAGAGGCTGTCCCCTGTGACTGGCAATCGGCTTTTCATCAATGACGACGACTATACGGTGTTCTCCAGGTGACAGGTCGAGCGGCAACGGCACGATCAGTGTCCGCTCCGCGGTTACTGTGGCAGTTATTTCGATCGTTTTCATAACATACTCCTCGTCTCATAACCCGAATTGTAACACGCACAACGTGGTCGAACAAGAGGGTGAGCATCATTGGCCGGGGAGCGGATGCATGGCTACGGCAGATCCTGTGAGACCACTACAGGTAAACAGAGTAGAGTACCCCCGACTGGATTCGAACCAGTGGCCTAGGCGTTAGGAGTGCCTCGCTCTATCCACCTGAGCTACGGGGGCTCATCGAAGGTCGATTCTAGCACAAAGGCTGGCGTTCGCCAAGATTGTGCATCCCACAACATCCCGCATCGTCCGGCTCACGCGGCCAGGATGCCTTGCTTCACCAGCCAGGCGCGCAACTGGTTTCGGCTGGCTTCGGTGATCAGGCTGCCCCGATCCACCCCGCGCGGGCTGCTTCCGGCTGCCAGGGGAGCTGGCGGCTCGAACGGTTCCACGCCGTCGCCATCGGCGATCACCACGGTGGGCACGCTCTCAAACCCCACCCAGCCCTTGACCCGCGCCGCCGCCTTGCGGTCTTCCTTGATGTTGATGAACGTTGCCGGCACATTCCATTCGCCAAGGGCGCGCTGGGTATCCTGACTGGTGTAGCACCACGGTGATATATAGACGACAACGTGTTTAGCCATGAGTTTCTCCTCGCCAAAAAGTGAGCTTGAATTTCTGGGTGCATGGTTGTATAATGCACCATAATTAGACGGGCGCGCAGTAGTGCCCCTATTTTACTCCCCGGCAGCCAAGTTACCAAAGGAGCATCCTATGGTTTCACGTACGATTCACCAGTACCGCATTTTCATCGGCCTGGTAGCGTTAATGCTGGGTCTGCTCGTGATGCCCGTCATCGCGCAAGCTGATGACAATCCGCCCCCAGGCAGCTATGTCTATATCGTCAAGCCGGGCGATACCTGGAACCTCGTCGCCCAGCGCACAGGTGTCAGCGCGGCCGAGTTGATACGCGCCAATCCGCAAGCCGTCCATCCCAACGGATGGCTGTGGATCGGCGAAAGCTTGACCATCCCGGCAAAGCCTCTGGCGAAAGGATATTGGTATCAAGTACGACCCGGGGATACCTGGAACACGGTAGCAAGGGCAACGGGAGTTTCGGTCCGTCAGCTTTGGCAGGCGAACCCCGGGCTGTTGAACCGGCGGCTGTGGCTGTATATCGGCCAGCGGGTGTGGATCCCGGCCGCACCGCCATCAGGTGCGGCAGAGGCGGCCGCGGCCGCCCCGACCTCCGTCGCACCCGCAGCGTCCAGTCCGCTCACCGCGACGGTCACGCTCACGTCGACGGTGACGGCCTCAGTCTCGGTGACCGTTACCGCCACGGTGACCCCCACGATGGCGGTCACGCCAACGGTCGTGGTCGTTCCTACTGCCACGCTCACGCCGACCGTCACGCCCACTCCTACTCCTACTGCCACGCTCACACCGACTGTCGCGCCCACACCGACGGCCACGCTTACGCCGACGGTTGCGCTCACCCCGACAGTAGCACTGGCCGCACAGCCCGCACAAACGGCGACCACACCTGAACCGGGCGCCGCGACGGCCATTCCAGCTCCTCCTTCGTCGACACCGAACGTGGCCGCGGGGTGTCCCGCCGATTTCGCCGACTACCCGGACGCGATCCTGGCTTACATGGACAAGGTTGGAGAGAAGCTTGGCGACCTTCAGGCCTGGCTTGTCACGTGCGGTGCACTTCTCGAAGGCCAGGGCGGCGTGATCGAGGTGCCAGTACAATCATCCGAGAGCGCCGACGTCGTGGTGGCCATCAAGGACCCGACCAGCCAGCTCCCGGATGTCAAGGGCATGGTCATCGTGTACTTTGCCGGCCCGCAAGGCTACACGCTGGCTCACGCGTTCGAGAACACCGGCATGCCGATGTTGCTGAAAACTGGGGACGTAAACGCCGACGGCAAGAACGACCTGGTCTGGACGAATACCATCTGCGGCGCGCACACCTGCTTTTCCACGCTGGTCGTACAATCGTGGGATGGCAAGGCCTTCCAGGATTGGATCGCCGGCGAGCCAACGATGGCCGCGGCCGATTACGGGTTCAAGGGCGCTGCTCCTGATGGAACCGGCGAGGCGATCATCGTGCACGGCGGCGTGATCAGCGATACGGCGGCTGGCCCCCAGCGTGCCTTGACCGAGACCTACCTGTCCGTCAAAGGTACACCGTACACGTTGGTGAGCCAGGTCTACGATAAGTCGTCCTGCCTGTACCATGCCGTTCTGGACGCCAACACGGCGTTCAACAATTGGACCACGGGCGGTTTCGATGCAGCCATCACCGCTTACCAGGCGGCGATCGATGATCAAACGTTGAGTGCATGTTGGACCGTGAAGGACGAGGTAACTGTGCTGCGCGACTTTGCGCGCTTCCGATTGATGCTGGCGTATGTCGCCAACGGCCAGGCATCACAGGCTGCGGCGGTTGCGACCAGGATCGTGCAGCCGGCCCTCCAGGGTGCCGCCACGACTTTCCTGGACAGCTACAAGGCATCGGGCAGCATCATCCAGGGCTGCCGCGACACCACCACCTACGCGAAGGCGAATCCTGATTCGTGGAAATTCCTTGCCGATTGGGGTTACGGCAATCCGTCCTTCACCGAAGATGAGCTCTGTCCGCTGAAGTAGCCGCCGGGCGCAGCTTCGACTGAACGAAAAGCGGAGTGTCCCCGGGGATGACCCGGACGGCACTCCGCTTGCTTATGAGGCGATTTCGGGCAGTTGTGGGAGCCATCTCCGCTGGTGTTTCGGATAGGTTTTAGGGCCTACAGAAGATAACGCAGCCAGAGGTAGAGCGTAGCCAGCAGCAGCGACAGCAATGTTATCGGGAGCCCATAGGCGAGGAACCGCTTGAAGGTGATCGGCTGGCCGCTGCGCTCCGCCAGGCTGGCAACGACCACATTGGCGGAGGCGCCCACGAGTGTGGCATTACCGCCCAGGCAGGCGCCCAGGGCTAAAGCCCACCACAAGGGATCAACCGGCATCGACCTGCCCATGTCCTGCACGACCGGGATCATCGTGGCAGTGTAGGGAATGTTATCCATAACCGCAGAGAGCAGGGCCGAAATCCAGAGCAGGCTGATGGCAGCCAACGACAGACTGCCACCGGTCACGCGAACCAAAGCCTGTGCGATCGTATCGATGATCCCAACATGGACGACGGCTTCAACAAGGACAAAGAGGCCCACAAAGAAGAGCAGCGTGGTCCATTCCACGTCGCGCAGGGCATGATGGGGATCAAAGCGGCTCCACAGCAGGAGCACAGTGGCGCCCGCCATGGCAACGGTGGCGGGTTCGATATGCAAGGCCCCCTGGACGAAAAAACCGACGATCACTGCCGCCAACACGATCAGGCCTTTGACCAACAGCGAGCGGTCCGTGATCAAAGCCGAGACGTCGAGCGTTTCAAGTGCTTCTCTCCTGTCGTCCCCGGCAGCGCCCGCGACAACTGCCTCGCGAGGGACTGGCGGGCCGGAATGCACATCCCGACGAAATATCAGCCAGGCCATGCCAACAAATGCGGCCAGGATCAGCAGAGCGATTGGCGCCATGTGGCCTGCAAACGTCAGAAAATCGATACCCGCCGCGCTGCCGATCAGGATGTTGGGTGGATCACCGATCAGGGTGGCAGTGCCACCGATGTTCGAGGCCAGAATCTCCGCTACCAGGAACGGGACCGGACTGACGCGCAGCTCTGAGGTTACAAAGAGCGTCACCGGCGCCACCAGCACGACGATAGTGACATTATCAAGGAACGCCGATGTCAGTGCAGTGATCAGCGACAGGATGATCAGGATACGGAAAGGCCGTCCACCACCCAGGCGCACGGCCTGGACGGCAACCCATTGAAAGACGCCCGTCTCACGCAGGACGTTAGCAATCACCATCATGCCGGTCAGCAAGAACACCACGTTCCAGTCGACTGCACCAAACGCTTCCTCCTGCCGCAGGATGCCGAACAGGATGATGGCAATGCCACCAAGAAGCGCGGCCACGGTCCTGTGCACTCGTTCGGTGACGATCAAGGCATAGGTGATCAGGAAAATCCCGCCCGCGATCCAGGTGGGGCTCATGCTGCTGGCTCCTTCCTGGCCGGGGCGCCGCCTTCCCCGGAAACGAGGACAGCCAACAGCTCGAGTACGCTCACATAACCCACTACCCGGTACGCCCCATCCACGATCGGCAGCCCGGATAGCCCTGCCTTGCGCATACGGTGGAATGCCACGCTGACGGTCTCGTGACCTTTAACTGCTTGTGGCGGCCGCATGATGTCCCGCGCCCGGTGGGCCTGCGTCTGACCGGCGAATTGCCTGACTTTCTCCAAATCAGAAATTACGCTCAGGTAATCCTCGGGGAATATATGCACGAGGAGGCTATCTGCCAGGACATGCACATCGAGCAGCCCCACGAGGCATCCATCGTCTGCGACCACCGAAGCGACTTCTGTGTTCGGGTGCTCCAGCATGGTTTGAATTACGGTCGTCAGGGGCATATCAGCAGAGATTAATGTCGGCTCGATCCGCAATGTAGCACTGGCTTCCAGTACTGATGTGCCGCGCATGGCTGCGCGAGCAGCTTCAACTGCCGCCAGCGTCGTATCTTTCTGCGACCCGGCGATGGTCTTGGTTAGCCCAAGCACTTGTGTGACCGGAACCACGAGGAGCAGACCACTGTTGGGCCGATCGAAGCCGCCCACAATCCGTTCCGCTTCAGCCACGGCCCGGGTCACTAACTCATCGTCGACCACTGCCAGCAGCGTTCGCCGGCGCACTTCCTCGGCCTCAAACAGGCGGCCGAGCGCGCCCAATCCAGCCCGGCTGAGCCAGCTCTCCGCCCGATAGGCGCCGACGCTCTCCAAGATGGTAGCTCCCGGCACTCCCAAGGCACGCCAACCCGCAAGTAAATCCGGCAATACCTGCAAATCATCGAGTATGACGATTACCAATTGAGCCATGAGTCGTCTCCCTCCTTGCTGCGCTGCGGTTTCGCCGCATGGTCAATGCCCGGGCGGCGAAGCGGAATATCCAAAGACTGTGCCAGTCTATACGGCACGATGTACACAAGCACCAGGGCCAGGATTGCGACGCCCATCGCCGTCAGCAGAACGCCCCAGGATGGGGCAGGCGTCCGCGGCCACCACAAGCCAGCGGCAGCGAGAAGCAGCAAGATAGCAAGCAATCGATCGCCAGAGTGACGTCCTGTTGCCACGTCCAGGCGGAAATGCCCGCCAAAGAAGTGTAGGAATCCCCACACCAGCAGGCCAGCCCCGAACGTGAGCAGTAGCGGAAGAAACAACGATGCCTCCAGGTTGGCGTGGGTTTGCCAGCCCAGCCACAGCGTGAACCCGCCGAGGATGGCCAGAACTCCCCGGCGACCGGTCAGGCTCGGCAGGGACTGAGGCCCCGGCCAGATGCCAAGGTGGTAGCCATACGCGCCACTCATCAGCCCCGCCATCAGCGCTGCCGATATACCCGAGCTGCGCTGCATCATCTCCGCCATATAAGCAAGATAGGCCGAGCCCAGCAGCACGATGTCCCGCACGACTCGTGAGTGTGTGCGTCGGACCAGCCGCACGGCGCCAAGGCCGATCAAAACTCCCACACCCCCGCCCGAAAAAGGACTGCCCAGCCATCTGGTCACCGGATGCAGATCGAGATCTATCTCGGTGAGCAGGATAGCCACGACCAACGGACCCAGCGCGTCGATCGCGCCGTACCTCTGATCGCCAAACGGCATCCCCCACATGAGCGTTGCAACCAGGAGGGCAACAACGATTGCTCCAGTCGCAGGAACCAGGCCGGTCAAAGCTGCGGCCACAGCTATCAAAAGGACGGTCCCCAGCCAGGGCGCGCAGGCGCGGAGCGCCCCAAAGGTTTCAACAGCGGCCAGGTCCATCCCAACCTGCCAAAGCAGCACGGGCATGACCACGGACGATACAACGGACCAGGAGACCTCCCACGTGAAGAGTGGATGGACGAGCGACAATACCATCGCAGCGAAGACGATCAGCGGCGCAAAACGGCGATAACGACCCGCATGCGACTGCAAGAGCAGGACCAGAAGCAGCAAAACCAGTGCTTGCTCCAGGCTCAGATAACCGGCCTGCATGAATCTGAACTCCGCTCTCAAGACTTGGGCCCGGCCTGCTCACCCGAAGGCGGCGCCGGCTCGTTCGGCTGCTGCTTGATCAGCTTGTAGATGTCGATCTCCTGCTCGGCGGACGGCTGGCCGGGTGCGGGCCGGACGGCCGGCTCAGGGGCCGCGGGCGGAACCAGCGTTGCTGACGCGCCGGGCGCTGGTATGGGAGCTTCATAATCTTTGGCCGGAGGCCTGGTCGGGGCCGGAGCCGGGCGCATGGCGAGGATCGTCAGGATCAGGGCCACAAGCGCGGCCAGGATCAATACCGCCGGCCACCACAGGGCCACGAGGCTCGGCAGTTTGGGCTCGTACGACTTGACCACGGTGACCACGCCCAGCAGAAGCAACCACCCGCCCGGCACAATTGCCCAGTGGGTGTCCCGCTGGCCGAAGCGCACCAGGTAGACCAGAACGAACACCAACCCCAGCCCGAACAGCAAGACCGCGGTCCAGACCAAGCCAGGGAGCTGGCCGCGCACACCCACCAGCGCGCTCGTCACCGTGAGCACGCCGGCCGGGATCATGGCCCACCAGAAATCGGCGCCGCGCAGGAGCAGCGCCCAGAATGCCAGCGCGACGCCGAAGAGCACGACGGCTCCGGCCCAATCGCCCAGCGTGATCTCCTGGGTTTCCAGAGCGATCACGGCACCGGCGGCAAGCAGCGTGAAGCCGGGGATGACCCGCCACCAGCGCTCGCGATCCACAAAAAACCAGACCAGGAAGCCCAGGCCCACTGCCGCGAATAGGGCTCCCCAGATGAGGTCACCCAACGGGCCGATAATGCCCAGGTTGTTCAGCAAGAGATAGACCCCTGCCAGCAGCAGGAAGATGATCCAACCAAACCGAGAGACGATGCGATTGAACATATACGCCTCCAAAGGAGGCCGGGCTACTTCCGCCCGGCCCAGTGGGTTTCAAATTCCGACGTTCTCGTCGCGCCAACCTCGCCGGGCGGCCGCCCGGCAGCCGAGCACGATTTGCCCCAGGAAAAGCAGGCCCAGGACGATCCAAACGACACGCTCCCAGGGCCGCGTGGCACCCCACGCCAGGCTCGCGGCAAACAGCGCCAGGCCGGCCGACGAAGGCACCTCGAACGCGGGCCAGTTCATAGCACGCCAGACGCGCTCCCTGTGCCTCGCTGCCAGCCACGAGACGTAGCTCCACGTTGCCAGGACGATGCTCAGCCCCAAAATCCAAAGGGCATTGCGGATCAGGGCCGGCCAGTCAATGAGATCCATGCGCGAGCCTCGTATACCTGACTGAACTTCGTCATCCTTGGGTCCGACTGCCCTGAAAATCGCCCCTCACCACAAAGGCTCCAAGGCACGGAGGACACAAAGCCTCTCCAATTCTGGGCTGGTCAAAGACATGCTGGCCCGAAGGGATCTCACGCAAAGAGCGCAAAGAATCACCTTCTTGGCGTTCTTTGCGTCTTTGCGTGAGCCTTTCAGATTGTCCACCGCGTCTCTGCGCATCAGAATCCCGGATCGCCAAGATACCCGTGCGCCGTCAGCCACGCAACCGCTTCGGTCAAATCCGGCTCGAAGACGGCGTCAGCGCGAGCGCGCAGCGCCGCAGACCGTGGCCTGACCGCGATGCACACGCCAGCGCAGTCGAACAACTCCAGGTCGCCGTGGGTGTCACCTGCTGCCAGGGTTTCCTCCGGCGGGATTCCCAGCCGCTGCATGAGATCGCACGCGAAGGCCGCCTTGCCGCCTTCCGGCACGTGGTTGATCGAGCCGCCATCGAGCAAGCCATTCACGCTCGTCAGCTCGTTCGCCAGCGCGTAATCCAGGCCGAACTCGGCCATGATCGGATCGGTGTTAAGGGTGAACCCCGCGCTGACGAGCGCGACCGTGACGCCGCCCCGCTTGAGCGCGCGCAACAACTCGGGCGCGCCGGGCACATAAGGGTTCTCCGCCAGGAGATGGCAGATCTTGTCTACCGGCTGGCCCGCCCATAGCAGGGCATCGCGTCGCAGCCATTCGCCGTAGCTGATCCGGCCAGTGAGCGCCAACTCACGGTGTTCGACGGCCAGGTGCGCCGCGCCGAGTCGCTCATGCACATACTGGTAAGGCGACTCGGCCTCTTTCAACGTGCCGTCTACGTCTAAAACGGCCAGTCGCAGCAAGGGCAAGAGATCTCCAGTGTTTGGGATAAAGCCGGTGCCAGAGAGCCAGAAGTTCATTCATGACGACAGGCTACCGGTTCGGACTTACGCGTCGAGATCGACGTTTTCTTCCTCGGGTTCCCATTCGCTCACCATCCAGGCGCTGGCGACCAGGGCGAGCTCGACCTTTTCACCGTGTCCGAAGGCCAGCGCCAGGCCGCCTTCTTCATCGGCCTCGCCGTAATCGATCAGTTCCATCTTTTCATCGGCCAGCTTGCCGACCACATCGAAGATCGCATCAACTCCTGTGACGGGGTCCTTATCCGGGTCAGGATAGGCGGTGGTGACATACAGTTCGAGCGCTTGATTATCATCCAGGTATAGATCGCAGTCGAAGAAAACCCGCTCCTCCGGTTTGACCGGCTCAGCCTCGTCCTCGTCACCCAGAGATTCTTCCCAGAGCTCGATCCCGAGCACCGTCAGGCCGAGCATTTCTTCTAACTCGGTGCGCCGGTCGTCGTCCAGCTCGGTATAGAGCTCGTCATCCGCGGCGTCTTCGAAGCCCTCGATTTCCTCGTCGTTCATGCCATTCTTCGACATTGTCTTTTTTGCTCCTTGTGTGGTGAGAAGGTTTATGCTGCGAACCGCCTCATGAATTCGACGAGGAATTCAATGTGGCGGAAGTAATCATCCAGCCGGATGTTTTCGTTGGGAGCGTGCATGCGCATCCCCGGATAGCAGACGCCCGCGATGATGCCTGCCGGTGTGCCGAGACGCTGCACGAGGTCGTACATCGGGCCAGAGCCGCCATGCGACGGATAGACGACCGGCTCGTGACCGTACACCTGACGGGCCGCGGCGATGGCCGTCTGCACCAGCGGTGCATTCACGTCCGAGCGCGCGCCGATCATGCCGACGAACGCATGGATCTCGATGTCGTTGAAGCCGCGGCGATCCAGGTGCTCGCGCAGGAGACGGCCCACCAGCTCGGGGGTCAGATCAGGCACCAGTCGGAAGTCGAGCTTCACCATGGCCGCGCTGGGCAACACCGTCTTTTCCCCCTCGTCGATGAAGCCGCTGCGCAGGCCGCAAATCGTGCAGGTGGGCGCGGTGAGGAAACGGGTCAACGCCTCCTCATCCGGCATGTCATTGACAAAGGCACCCAGGCCCCAGTTGGCCTTCATCTTCGTGCCGTCGAACGGGATGCGGCGGATGAAAGCGCGTTCAGCCTCGGTGGGCGGGCGCACGTGCGCCATGAAGCCATCCAACGTGATGTTATCGTGCTCATCCTTGAGGGTACTGAGCGCGTGAACCAGGCGCCAGGCCGGGTTGGGTGCGATTGGCGCGTAGCCGGAGTGAAGGTCGTAGGCCGCCCCGCGAACGCGCAGCTCGAAATAGGCGATGCCTTTGACGCCGCAGTAAAACGTGTAGCGATTCGCGTCGTCGAAACCGCCACCTTCCCAAATCGCCCCATCGGCGCGCAGCAGGTCGGCATGGCGTTGGGCCAGGCGGGCCAGGTGCGGGCTGCCGATCTCCTCCTCGCCCTCCACGAAGAACTTCAGCCGCAGCGGCAGCTCGCCGAACGCGGCCCGGTAAACTTCGACGGCCTGGATGCGGGCCACGGTGTCGCCCTTGTCGTCGGATGTGCCGCGAGCAAATAGCTTACCGTCGCGCACGGTCGGCTCGTACGGCGGTGACTCCCATTGATCCAGCGGATCGGGCGGCTGCACGTCATAGTGCGAGTAGCTGAGCAGCGAGCGCTCGCCTGTCCCGACCTCTCCGAAGACGGTCGCTGCACCATCAGCCTCGGAAAGCATCTGTACCGATGCCCCCAACGTTTGCAGGCGCGCGACTACCCACTGGGCCGCGCCGGATAGCCCTTGGGGATTGCCGTTTTCGCTGGGGAAACTCAGCAGTTCTCGAAACTCGGCCAGAAATCGCTCTCGGTTTGCGTCGATGATGGTCTTGATCTGCTCCATAAGGGCCGTTCTCCTTGGGCGAGATTATACCACGGTCAAACGCGAAGGCGAATTCACCGCGCCCTTCTTGTTCATATGTGTAGGTCCTGAGATAAAGGTTAAGAAGCCCGACATTGGACGGTAGCTAACAGATTGGTCCCCATGTCCTGATGCACACTCTCACCGGTTTATAATCGGTTCGTCCGGCTGTGCTCAGATCAATCAACGGGCCGATGCATGGTCAATACCCAAACACAGTGCGTCAAGGAGAAATCGATGTCTTTCAGGTTGTCCAAACTCAAGCCGTTGCTGCCCGTGATCGCCATTTCCCTCTTGTTGGCCGCATGCGGTCCGGCGCCTGCCCAGCCAGTCAACGCTGCCCCTGCAACCCAGGCTCCAGCCGCCGCGCCGACGGCCACCACGGCCCCGGCCGCGACCGCAAGCCTTGCCCCAACGCAGGCTCCCGCGGCGACTCAAGCCCCGACGCTGACCCAGGCTCCCGCGCCGACTCAAGCGCCTGCGACGCAGCCTACCGCGACTCAAGCCGCGGCCGGATCGGCGGCTGTCAGCTACGCCAAGGACGTGCAGCCGATCTTCGATAAATCCTGCGTGAAGTGCCACGGCGGCAGCAACGGTGTCCAGAGCGGGCTGTCACTGGCGAGCTATGCCGATCTCATGAAAGGCGGTCAGGATGGCGCGGTGGTCATCCCCGGCGACGCCGCAAACAGTATGTTGGTACAGATGATCGTCAGCGGCAAGATGCCCAAGCGCGCGCTCAAGTTGCCCCAGGCCGAGATTGACACCATTTCTGCCTGGGTGGCCGCGGGTGCGAAGAACAACTGATCGGCGCTCGATCCTGGCAACGTGTGACTTGGCGGGATAAACGACACACCGCCAGGTCTCCTTTTGACTGTACATCCCCTCACTGTCTCCCAGTGATCTCGGTGGTATCATCCTCAAGAACCAATACCGTGCAAATCGGTCTGGACAGGAAGTATCGAACCCATGAAACTGAGACGGCTGTTATTGATCCCGTTCTTGTTCGTCCTTCTGGCGTGCGCCGTGGCAGCATGTAGCGGCAAGACAGAAGCAGAGGCCGCGCCGACGCCCGCCCAGGTTGCTCAGGTCGCGACCGCAACTGTCACAACAGCACCGACGGCTACTTCTCGGCCTGCCGAGACACCGACCGTCACACCATCGCCGACTCGGACACCTACGCCGACCTCGACCAGTACGTCGACTGCTACCGCGACGTCTTCCCCTACGCCGACGCCTGTGAACCCGCTGTCGATCGAGTTCATGCGCCAGCAGAGCTATCCGGGCAGCGATATCATCATCGAGCAGAAGCTGCAACCGGGCGCGAACTATCAGCGCTACATCGCCTCGTACATGTCGCAAGGCTTGAAGATCTACGGGCTGCTGACGGTACCGAACGGCAAGAAACCGGCGACCGGCTGGCCGGTGATCGTCTTCAATCACGGCTATATCCCGCCTCAGCAGTACCGGACCACCGAGCGCTATGTTGCCTATGTGGACGCCATCGCCCGCGCCGGTTACATCGTCTTCAAGAGCGATTACCGCGGCCACGGCAACTCGCAGGGTGAGGCCACCGGCGGCTACGGCACCCCTGACTACACCATCGATGTGCTGAACGCGCTGGCATCCCTCAAACGCTACCCCGACGCTGATCCCAACCGCATCGGCATATGGGGGCATTCGATGGGCGGACAGATCACGCTGCGCGCGATGGTGGTCTCAAAGGACATCAAGGCGGGCGTGATCTGGTCGGGAGTCGTGGGATCATACACTGACCTGGTCGAACATTGGCGGCGTCCCGGTATCATTGTGCCTGCGGTCCCTGCACGCCAGAGCCACTGGCGCGACGATTTCATCGCGCAATACGGCACGCCCGAGCAGAACCCGGCGTTTTGGGCGTCGATCTCGCCCAACAGTTACCTAGCGGACCTTTCCGGCCCGCTTCAGCTTCACGCGACCAACACCGACAACGAGGTGCCGGTCGAGTTCTCGCGCAACCTGTATCAGCAGGCCGTGGCCGAGAAGCTCCCGGTGCCGGTCGAGTATTACGAGTATACCGGCGACGATCACAACCTCTCAAAAAGCTTCAACGTCGCCATGCAGCGAACGATCGCATTTTTCGACAAGTATGTGAAGAACGCGGCGCCGGCCGGAGCGGGGAAGTGACGCCCGCGGTGGATTAGGACTTGGTAAATTGGTAAACTGGTAGATTGGGACTTGGTAGACTGGGACCTGGTAGACTCAGTAGATCACGATTCTGTCTCACGCAAAGACGCAAAGACGCAGAGGTCAAGCGGACTCTCTTGGCGTTCTTGGCGACTTTGCGTGAGATCTGTGATCTACTGAGACTGGTAAACTGGTTGATGGGGATGAGGTAGCATGAACAACTCGAAGAGGACACTTTTGGCGCTTTTTGCCCACCCGGACGATGAAGCGTTCGGAACCGGCGGAACTTTGGCCCGGTATGCGGCTGCGGGCGCGGATGTGACGCTGGTCTGCGCTACACGCGGCGAGGTTGGCGAGATCGCGGAGGGCACCGATGCGACGCCGGAGACCCTCGGCCAGGTGCGCGAGGCCGAGCTGCGTTGTGCCGCTGAGACGGTGGGTGTTCGCGAGCTGATCTTTCTTGATTATCGGGATTCAGGCATGGCCGGTACGCCCGAGAACGCTGATCCGCGCGCCTTTGTCAATATGCCGGCCGAGGAAGTGGTGCCGCGCCTGGTTGGCATCATCCGTCGCACGAAACCACAGGCCGTTGTGACGTTTGAACCGAACGGTGGCTACGGCCATCCCGATCACATCGCGATCCACCGGCACGCCGTGGCTGCTTTCCGCGCGGCCGCCGACAGCTCGCTCTACGCCGACCAAGGGCTGGCCTGGCAAGCGGCTCGGCTCTACTACACCGCCATCCCCCGCTCTTTCTTCCTGCGCATGCGCGACGAGTTGGCCGCGCTCGGGCAGGATACCAGCGATTTTGCCCGCTTCGAGGATGGGGCGGCCGGTTGGCCTGATGATAAGGTGAACGTGACAATGGACGTGAGCGACACTGTGGAAGCCAAATGGTCGGCCTTGCAGTGCCACCGCACCCAGTTCGGCCCAGGCAACCTTTTTCGCCGCCTGCCGGAGCCGCTTGTCAAGCGGATGATGAGCCAGGAGTATTTCGCCCTGGCCTGGCCTGAACCGCAGCCGGGGCTGCGATTGTCCGATCTGTTCGCGGGCCTCAATGAGCCAGCCTGACGCAAGGGCACCCTCTATGCCCACACCTGTTCATGTTCTCGGTTTTTCGGGCAGCCTGCGCAAGGCTTCCTACAATACCGGCCTGCTGCGGGTTGCCGCCGAACGCCTGCCCGACGACATGACGCTGGAGATCTTCGATCTGGCACCGATCCCACCTTTCAACCAGGATCTTGAAGCCAACCCGCCGGAAGCAGTACGCCGCTTCAAAGAACGGATCGCCGCGGCAGACGCATTGCTGATCGCGACCCCGGAGTACAACTACTCGATTCCCGGCGTTCTCAAGAATGCTATCGACTGGGCGTCGCGTCCGCCCCGGGAATCGCCGCTCAATGACAAGCCGCTGGCGATCATGGGCGCGGGCGGCCAGTATGGGACGGTGCGTGCCCAGTTACACCTGCGCCATGTCGCGGTGTATACGAACATACATCCGCTCAACAAGCCCGAAGTGATGATCACGCGCGCTTGGGAGAAGTTCGACGCGGACGGCAACCTGACCGATGAGGCGTCCAAGAAAGCCATCGGTGATCTGCTAGTGGCGTTGGGCGCCTGGACACGTCGCCTGCGGGGTGAGTGAGGTCTGCATTGAACCAATCCCCGACCATCCGGGCCACTCGATATAGGGATTGGGCAAGTCTGTTGAGCAAGGTCTCCTGACCGCAGCGGATTGGGCTTCGGTCGGAGACCTTGTCTCACCACGATTCTGTTGAGCAAGGTCTCCTGACCGCAGCGGGTTGGGCTTCGGTCGGAGACCTCGCCCAACTGAGTGTGCCCAACTGAGTGTCCTCTTTTCGCCCTTACGACGCCAGGAAGTCGTCCAGCGCCTTCTTGGCGATGCGGTAATCACTGCCGATCTGCTTGGCCTTCACCTGGCCGGAGGTGATCAGCGCTTGAACGTCGGCCGGGTTAACCTTGAGGTAAGCCGCGGCTTCGGCAAGGGTCATGACGCTAGGAGCCGCGGCGCTGGCGGCAGCCTGCTGAGGCTGCGTCGCCCCCTGCATCGCCTGGCTGATCATGCCCGCCATGCCTGCGCCCATGCCCAGTCCTGCGCCAAGGCCCACGCCGGTGCCGGCAGCGCCGCCTTCACCGCTGGCTGCCGCGGCGTCGCCCATCGCCCGAGCGGCTTTAAACTGCATGTACTTCTGCATGTCCCCGATGGCGCCCATGCTGGAGCGCTCGTCGATCGCTTGCTGGGTCTCTTCGGTAGGGCTGATCGACTGGATGAACATCTGCTTGAGGGTGATGCCCACGGCCGAGAAGTCGTCTGCAACGGCTGCCTTCACCCCTGCGCTCATCTCGTTGAATAGCGCCGGCAGGTCGAACAGGCCGACCTTAGATTCGCCCAGCAGATCGGTGAGACGGCTCACGATCATGCCGCGCAGGAAACTGTCGATCTCGCTGGTCTGGTAGAGGCCCTGCGCGCCGACGATCTTGGCGACGAACATCTGGGGATCACTGACAGTCATGGAGTAGCGGCCGTTGGCGCGCAGCCGAGCCAGCCCCAGGTCCTTGTCGCGCAGCGCGATCGGTTCCGGAGTGCCCCACTTCATGTCGATGAAGTCCCGCATGTTAACGAAGTAGACCTCAGCCGTGAACGGCGTCTGGCCGCTGGTCGCCAGCTTCAGCAAGCCGATCAGCAACGGGATGTTGCCCGTGGTGATCGTGTGCCGGCCTGGACCGAAGGTATCGAGCGCCTTGCCATCCCGGAAAAACACAGCAGCCTGGCTCTCACGAACGACCACCTGGGAGCCGATGCGAAAGTCACCACTGCCGGTTTCAGGCACCCGGGAGACCATCTGGTTTGAAGCCTGGTCGGCGGCCTGCACTACGTCGATAAAACGTGCCATGGGAGTTCCTCCTGATTTGTGGTTAAGCTTCCTTGATCGCTTCCATCCGCTGCCCGAACGTATCGCTCAAGCTTGCCAGCACATCACTGACGGCCCGGACGGCTTCCTTGATGCCCTCGTTGGCCTGGACAGCTTTCTGCAGCGTGGCGACGGCTTCATCCAGCTTCGGCAGATCATCAAACAGTGCCTGGTCGAACTGAGCCAGCTTATCCAGCTCCGTTTCCTTAACACGTTGCAGGTCGAAGAATCCTGCGTAGCCGTAGGCTGCGGTTCCAATCCGATCCGCCAACAGTTGCAGCTTGCTGACCAGTCGCTCCAGATCGTCCATCCACAAAAGACCGCCCGCATCGAGCAGATCGCGCTGCATCGCGATAACCTCGGAGCGGCGCTCCTCTAGCTCGTGCGCCAGCGTTTCGCGCACCTGCTTGTCGGCATCTCGCCGCATCTCTTTCTCGCGATAGCTTTTGATGCCCGGCAGCCCTGAGATCAGCCTCTCGACGCCGCCCATCGCGCCCTTCGCCTTCTCGATCGGATCCATGTGTATGCCTCCTTGTGACATATGGCCGAAACAAACTCCAGTTTCCAGCCCTCAGATCAGTGACGCATCAACGTCGTTACTTCCGGCAGCCGATTGAGCATCAGCACGCCGAGCGGCAAGCCGATGACAGTGACGCACAGCAGCCATCCCAGCAGTGACCAGAGCAGGCTGAACCACCACCCGATCAGCACAAAGTAGAGGACGCGCACCAGGAAAGGAGATTGCGGCGCATTTTCGGTGCGCCACTCGACCACCCGGTTACCGCGCACTTCGGTTACGGAATAGCTGCGCTGCGTTCGCAAGGTCAATACCAGGGGCACGCGGTTCAGCATCCACAAACCCAGCGGCAGGCCAATGATCGTCAGGTTCAACACCCACGCGATCACGATCCAGTACAACGTGACGTGCCACCCGATAAAGACGAACCACAGCACCCGGATGATAAACGGCATCCCCGGATCTTCCCGAACATGAGTTGAACTTGGCATCCAAACTCCCAATCCCTAGTCCCTAATACCCAATACCCGATCCCTGCGCCTAACTCGCCAAAAACACTTCTGCCCCGCAGTACGGACACTTGATCACACCCTTGCCCGCGAGTTCTACCTGGCCGCCGCAGTTGGGGCACTTGCGATCGGCCTTCATCTGCGAGGCCTGTTTTGAATAGAGCAGGCCGTCCTGCCAGTTGATCGCGCCGCTGAACAGGTTCTTGCCCACCAGGTCACGGATGTACTCTTCCACCTTGTCGCGGGGTTCGTTCAGTTCCAGTGCCACCTCCGACACCGTCACCTTGCCCTGCGCCAGCACCATGTTGAGGATCTTCTTTTCCTTGGCGATCTCCGCAAACTCGGCGCTCTCCTGCCGACCCTTGGTCAGCAAGTAGAAGCCACCGCCGCCCAGCGGCAGAACAAAAATGAGCGCCACCAGGAAGATCCCCAGGATGGCCCCGGTGACCGTCGTTTCCTTGGTCGACACCTGGGCCAGCAGCAGAGAGGTTGCCAGCAGGCATGCGATCAGCGCGACCGCAATCAGGATGATGCCGATAGTGCGTCCTTGTCCGGGCATGAATTGCTTCCCTCCTTGTTTGGCTGTGGATGATGGACGATGGACCATTGACCATGGACCATCGTCTATCGTCCATTATCCGAAGCTGCTTCCACCGCCGCCGCCGCCACCACCGGAGAACCCACCGCCGCCGGAAAAGCCGCCGCCCGAGAACCCACCGCCACCCCAGGAACGGCCTCCGCCACCGCTGGGAGCTGGTGCGCTGGTGAGGGTGGTGGCGGCCTGAGAGAGCATGGCACCCAGGCCGGCGCTCATGCCCGCCAGGGAACTCCCCATGCCGCGCGACATGCCTTCCAGGGATGGCATCGAACGGCCGGTCTCACTCGGCGCCGGTGCGCCGTGGCCTGTGACATGCCCTCCTATCCCGCCGCCTCCGTAGTATGGCCGCGGGTAGCCGTAGGGAATCCACCAGATCGGCGGGGGCGCATCCACCTCCTGGAACTTCCGGATGAAGCTCTGTTCCAGCCCGAACGCCACGGCGTAGGGCAGGAACTGCTCGAAAATGCCGGCGGCTTCCTCGACTTTGGTGTATTTCTCCAGGTTTTGCAGATAGCGTTTGAACGCCCGCCAACGCGCCACCTCTTCGGCGCCCTTTTCAGACCGGCGCGGCATAAAGCGCGCCAGGATGATCAAGCCGACGGCGAAGACACCGGCGCCCAGCGGGAGGCAGATGGCCGCGGACGAATATTGTCCCAGCAAGGCGAACAGGATGAAACCGCCGACCACAACGGCGATCAGCGCCGCCACGCCCAGGCAGCCATAGGACGTGCGGACCGTTTCCGGGTTTCGATCGAAGAAACCTTCCTTGACGACTGCCTCGTAGAGCTGCTTGCGGATGGTCGGGATAGCGGTGTAGAACTTGTTCTTCAAGTCCGAGAGCTTGACCTCCGTGTGGCTGCCTCTGAACATCTTGTCCAGCAGGGTCTGCTCGTAAGGCCGCAGTGTCCCGGTGTATCCCGCCTTCCGGCGATAGATGAAGTCGGAGGAGGAGCCGATGCCAAGGAAGCCTTTCTCCTGCACCTCCTCAATCTCCAGCACGCCGCGGCGCGCGAGGTCGAGGATGCTCGCCAGGATGTCTTGCATGTCGGCGCTCTCATCGACGAGGGTTCCCACCATGCCGGCGGGCAGGTCGGAAGGCGGCTCGGGCAGGTAGTCGGCGATCATACCGATGGGATGATCACGACCTTTCTTGTACCACCACAGGTAGAGCAGCAGGGGACCACCGATCGCCAACAGGCCGCCCAGCGCCAGGAATCCCAGCGTGAAGACCGGCCCCCACTGCTTCTGGAACTGTTGCTGTTGGGCCTGCTGTGCGGCCTGGGCATCCACCTGCGCCTGCCACGGCTGGGCCGACCCGGCCACGATGCCGTGCTGCCACTCGGCGACGACCTCGACATCCGTGCCCGGGTTGATGGGCCCCTGGACCTTGATGGTGGCGTCGCGCTGGCCCGGTTGGAAGGTTGCCTCGGCCGGCGCGCCGTAGACGGTGTAATTGGTGAAGGTTGCAGGGTCAGGCACGTGCAGCGTGATGGTGGACGATTGGGTGGGGAAAGGATTGCCCGCGGGTACTGCTTTCCAGTATAACTGATCGACACCGTTTTGCGGGTAGTAACGCAACCCACCCGTCACGGTGTAGCTGATGACGATAGTCCGCCGCGTGTCGGTGGTTGGCGGAAAATTGTAGCGGATGTCGATGTAGTTGCCCTGATCGAAGACACGATAGGTGTACGGCGCATCGCTATCAGAAAGCGTGTAGGTTGGCCCGTTCAGCTCGCTCACGGTGATGTCGCGCAGGTCAGTGAATTGGTTATGCAAGATCTCCCGTTGACCATAGGTGAACGTGCCGCTCGTGAACACGAGTTCCTGCGTCTCCACAACGCGGAAATCGCCGCTTTTCTCGATGGTGATGTCCACGTCGTAGCGTTGCCAGTACAGCGTCTTCTCCTGCGCCTGTGCCACGCCACCAAAGGCCAAGATCAGCACCAGGAATAACAGCCCGACGGATAACCATTTTTGTTTCATGTGCTGCTCCTTGTTGTGCCGCGCCTTTACCGGCACGGCCTGTTCACGCATGATGGCGAGTGCCGGGGCAATTCATCGTCATATTACGCCGCCACTCTACCGGGGATCGCCCTGTCTTGCCGGAATTCCTGCCGACAAGTGCCTGACAGCTACGCTTGTATTACGGTCTTGAGCATCCTGGGGTTTCAGACCGTGTTTGATCTACAAATGCAAGGGACGATTCAATAGTATGCTGGTCGTCTTGGCAGGCCCGTCAAGCAATAGGACCAGCTTGTTCAAGACGTTTCGCCCCAGCAAGATCTCGTTGCTCTGATCGTCGCCGATTACTTCCACCCCAGGGAGGCGAAATCCAGCGACATCCATATCTACGAGATAGATCGTTACTGGCCGTGATACGCCCCAATGGCTGCGCATACGCGCGGTATGGATTCCATCGGCATGTATTGCCTGCAAAAGCGTGACCGGCACGAGTGTTCCATCAGCCCCTGTGTCCAGCAATGCTGGCAACGTATCCGAAGTCGATACGCCTTCAGGCGGATGCACGATAACAGGTAGGCTTGGAAATGGGCTGGCATACTCGTTAGAGTAGGGATGTCCCATCGACGCTACTCCAGGTGTGGGCTATGAATGGTGTACAGTGGAGGTTCCGTCCAGTCGGCATGTACGATGAGTACAGGACTATGGCCAAAACGCTCGCGCACGCGTAGGTAAAGCGACCGTTGGTCCAAATCCTGATCTACGACTTGTCCATCTTTCACAGCCACATATTCGCCAGCGTAGCGTTGGCGCACCTTTGGCTCCTGCGCGTACCAGGACCTCTGCTCATCCTCTAGCGAGCGATGATGTTTGGATGTATCCCGTTTGCTTGGTTTCTTCGCGTGCTGCGCGTCAGCGATAGCTTGGACCACGGCAAGCCGTTCTTCGGCACTCAGAGGGGCAAGCAGGGTCCGTACCTTATCAAGAATCGTCACTGTGTTGTGGTCCATGAATTTTCTCCGGTCTGCTCCAAACAGATCACAGCGATTATTTCGTCAGCACGTCGGTGATGATAGCACGGTCGATAGGGGGTGTCAACAGACCTCGGCTTGGGATGCCAGCCACCTTGCGGGTAGGACACAAAACATGGGGCCGGACTCCTGCTTCCAAGCAGAAGTCCGGCCCATTTGCACAACAGGAAGCCACCTCAGAAACCGGGTTCCCTCGCCAGTACCTTCGCCGGAAAGGCCAGCGCAAGTATCAGCTTCTTCTGCGCGAACGCACGATGACGAATGCCAGCGCCCCCAAGATGGGAATCAGTAGAATGACAGCGGTCCAGATTACTTGGGCTACGTCTTGTATCTCCTCTTTCCGCAGGCGGAACAATGCCCAGATCGCGAGGCAGATCCAGGTCGCCAAAAGCGCCAGGTTGAGAATCTGAACAACTAACGAGCCGATGTTTATCTCCATCACTCAAGCCTCTCAATAGGCGGTGGCGTGGCCGCCACGTGCGCGTGTCTCACGGCGCGTCAGCCACGTCGAGAAATATCCGATAGGAGGTGAAAAGGCCCAGCTCGAGGGAGAAATCAATCAGACCTTCAAAGAGTGGGCGTGCCATGTCGATCCTGGTCGTTGGAAAGGGTTCGCCCAGGATCACGAGCTCGTAGCGACCGGGCTGAGTGGGTGCAGTGATCTCAATGGGCAGCGGGTACCAGGCACCCGCTTTGGCCGTGACAAAGAGAGGAGTATATGGGACTTGCCGATAGGTGATGGGTATCTGTTGTTGATTCAAGAATGCGGACAGGGCATAGTCAACGCGGGTGGAGGAGGTATTGAACAGGTGCAGGTATAGCTTGAGCGTCTGACCGGGCCTGGCTTGTAGGTCAAAAAACGGTTCCAGTCCTCCGTACTGCTTATCCCACGGCAAAAGCCAGGGATTCAGAGCCAAACCTTCCAGGCCGAACACATGTAGCGGCAATGGTGGTCGTTGGAAGGTGGGCGTCAAAGGTGTCGTGTCACCACCGATCGCCAGGCTCTTGCGTAGAGCCACTTGAAAGAATGAGTCGCGCGTCCCAGGGTCAGGTTCCCCAGGGTTGTCGCGCTCGGCACCTAAATCTTGCCACTGCACCACTGCCAGATCATGGAGGCCGCGGGGGAGGCCATGAATCTCGATCGGTACCCTGGCTATTTGCTCGGAGCTCAGCGCGATGGTTTGAGTAAGCGGTACGCCCGGTACGCAGGGCTGTTGGACGAAATCAACCAGGCAGGTGACGATGTACACCGGTGGCTCAGGCATGTAGAGCCCCATTTCGAACTCACCGATAAACGGTTCGCCTTCTGGTACAACAGATAGATTGTTGTAGTCGTTGGCTCGCTCGGACCATGTGCCACTAAGTGCTATGTATCCCCCGGAGTTCTCCCTGGCTACACCTACGACTTCGGCCTGTCCGCTTGGCGTTGGATGCTCGATGGTGCCGGAGGTCTCCCCCAGAGGCACCGGCAGAGGCGCTACCACCTCTGGTTGTGGAGGAGAGACGGAACGATCGGGCGCGAACCAGACCAGGAGTGAGCGGAGCAGCAGACAATCCCGGCGGCCAAAAAGAACTGGGCTGAGACATTGCGGCCCGCTGAGGAAAAGGGCCACGACCACGCCCAGCACGGCAATGAGAACCAGGCTGAAGACCCCTGCCAACAGGCCGAGGCGCGTGGAGAGATGCTTTCCCATGGGAGGTAACTCCGCAATGAGACGTCACGCTGTGGAGACTGGCCGAGGCAGTCTCCACAGCATAGAACTTCGCAATGGTGTCCAACCCAGAAGGTTAGAAGGTAGCGTTGGGGCCTGTCTGGCCTGGCAGCCAGAGCGGCCATTTATTGTCGATTTTGGCCGCATGGAACCCGTTGACGACGCAGTGCAGCAGACCGGAACCGAACTGCATCGCGGTTTGCTGCGTATCGACCTTGGTCGTGTTATAGGCATATTTTGCGAAGCTCAGAGCTGGACGGTTGCACTTCCCAGTCCCGAATTTGTGATCCCCAGAAACGCGGAGCTCTTGCGCGACCACGTTCGACATGGTGTAGCCGCCGGCGGCCACATACCGATACTGCCCAAAGCGCGTACTTACCAGTCGCCGTGCCATGGTAAAGATGTAACGACCCACCTTAATTGAAGTGGCGTTCGGCTGAATCTCACTTGATTCGGCTGGCTCCACAGTGACCTTCTGGGTCAACTCCACCGTCGTCACTGGCACCAGTGTCTCTTGTGTGCCATCAGTTTCCTTCAGGAGTTCCCACGTGGTGAATGTTCTTTCGATCGGACCATCCACCGCGACCGACGCCGAGTCCGCCGACACGGGGGCAGCCTCTTGCGCCATTGCCGGGGACAGGGTGGCGCTCAGCAGCAGCGCCAACAACACGAACACCGCAGATAACTTGCGCCTGACCATGTGAACCTCCGTGAGTTTCAGATACTCGTCGGGATTTCCGGCGGCGTTTATATCATATCACGGAGGGGGGGGGGGCTTGTCAAATCCGGATGGCGTGGCAATGGCGAGCGTGATTGTCGCTTATGATCCCCAACTCCTGCGGCCAGATATCTTATCAGCAGACAAAGGCGTGGCTGCGACGTGCCTGGCACTTCCGAAAGTGCCAGGCACGTGCGTGTGCATCTTACGGCGCCGTGGTGAACGTCACCGTGTACGCGTGCTGCATCGCGGAGCCCGCGTCGCCGTTGAGGCCGGGGCCGATGGTCCAGGTGTAGGTCGTGCCGACCGCCAGCGGCTCCGTCGGGGTGAAGGTTGCGGTCAGGGTGGCCGCGTCGAAGGCCGCCGTGCCGGCCACCGCCACATCACCGGCTTTCAGGTTGAAGCGTGCTTCGACCAGATCCTCAGGCCGGATGGCCCGGCTGAAGACCGCCGACAACACCGTGGTTGTGGGCACACCGGTCGCGTCGAGCGCGGGACTCGTGCTGACCACCAGGGGGTCGCGCCAGAGCGGCACCGTGTCATTGACGACCTGCGTGCCGTCGGTTCCGAAGTTGACCCCGAGCTGGCGATTGATCAAGTCGTGGATCTGATCCCACCACTCGACGGTGTCCCAGCTTCCGCGGGTGTACTTATACTCCAGCGGCGTCCCGTCCAGGAACTGCATCGTGAGGGTCCAGTGCGTGGCATCCACCCTGGTCATCGGCGGATTGCTCGCGTTCCACGGCCCCATCTCGGGCTGGTTGCCGGGCATGTAGACGATATCCAGGGCCGGTGTTTCCGGCGGCACCGTCACGTTGAACGTCACGTTCACCACCCGCGCCTCCGCCGTCGCCGTGACGGGCGCGGACTTGTCCGAACGGTTGTAGGAGGTGTCCACCGCGATGAGGTAATACTCGTACTCGGCGCCGGTGCTCACCTCGCGATCCACGTACTGCGTCGTGCCCGCGGGGATCGTGGCCAGGCGCACCCAGCCGGGATCATCGATCGGCACCGGGTTCATTCGCGCCCGGTATAGCTCGTAGCCGTACAGGTCAGGCTCGCCGTTGGCATCCCACGCCAGTGAGACGCTGCTCGGCGTGGTGCCCTCCACCCTGAGATTGGTTGGCGCGGCCGGCGGCATGGTGTCGGACGAGGGTACGACGGTCAGGATGCCGCCAGCGCTCAGGCCGGAGCGGAAGCCGCCGTACATCCAGTCACGCCCGCCGGTGCTGCTGACGCGCACCAGGTAGGTGTACTGGCCCACCCTGTCGGGCATCAGCACGCCCATCCACTCTTCCCACTCCTTCAGGTTCTCATCGGTGGTCGGGTAGTCCTTGTTGTAGACCATCGGCTGCCAGGTGTCCCACGTGCCGGGCAGCGTGCCTGGCAGTCCATAGCCGATTTCCATCATCAGGCCGTCGCTGGCGCCGGGCAGGACGGTGACGTACTTGACACGCACGCGGGCGTAGATCGTCTCGGTCGCCTGGCCAGCCTTGATGGTGTGCGTGATGCTCGGCGGCCATTGGAGTAGCAGGCCGGAGACCAGGTGATGCGGCACCGCGCTCGCCTCGGCCGAATCTCCGCTGTCCATGCCGTTCGCCACGGCTCGGACGACGTAGAAGTACATCCGGCCGTTTTCCACCTGATCGTCGGTGTAGTTTGTGCTGGTCACGTCGGCGATCTTCTTGAAGCCGCCGCCCGACAGGTAGGAGCGGAACAGCTTGTAGCCGGTAGCGCCCGTCACCTTGTCCCAGGCCAGTGTGACGAAGCCGTCACCTTCGGTGGCGGCCAGCCCGGTCGGCGCGGCGGGCGAATTGACCGCGCCCTCATGCACCAGGACGGCGCCCCACAGGCCGTTGACCGGCACCGAAAGCATGCCATCAGTTATGGTATAGTCGCCGCCGTTCAGCGCGTCGGTGAACGTCACGCCGTCCGGCAGGTAGCCGCCCACCTTGAATGTGACGGTCTGGGCGTCGTTGGCCCGATTGATCACGGTCAGGCCGACGCCGGTGGCATCCATGCGGCCGTAGACCAGTTCCAGCTTCGTGTCGTCAACCAGGAGGGTGTCCCAACTGCCGGTGCGGAAGAAGCTGTACTGCGTGCGGATTTGCCCCATCTTCTGATAGTGCGCCAGCAGGGTGGTGTCGGCCTGGCGCCAGGCGGGCAGATCGCTGTAGCCCGGCTCATCCGACCAGGGATAGGGCTGGCGATTGTACGGGTCGTCGCGGTTCACGTCGGAGCCGAAGCCGGCCAGGCCGATCTCGTCGCCGTAGTAGATCGTCGGCGCGCCCGGCAGGGTGAATTCAAGGATCGCCACGGTCTTCAGGCGGGCGCGGCCATCCTCGAAGTTGTTGACCGGGTAGCGGTCGGCGCCGGTGCCGGCGATGCCGTCTTGATCGAGCTTGACGACTGCGCGGTTGGTGTCGTGGCTGTCCAGCAGGTTCATCGCCATCGACCAGGCGGCCTCCGGGTAGTCCTCCTGGATCGAGCGCATGGCGCTCTCGAACTGGCTCGGCGTGAGCGGGTTGGGCGTGATGTTGCCGTCGCCGTCGGTGAACGGCGTGTCACGCAGGAAGCCCAGCAACGCCTGCGAGAAGCGGTAGTTCATGGTGGAGTCGAACTTGTTGCCCAACACCAGCGGCCGGACGTCGGTCTCGGACCAGGCTTCGGCGTAAGTGGCGACGTCGGGCTTAGTCTGCTGCAAGATCGGCCGCCACTCGGTGAAGAAGGTCGGCCCGATCTCATTCGCCACGTCCACGCGGTAGCCGTCCGCGCCGTTTTCCAGCCAGAACTTGGCCGTGGCGTCCGCATCGCGCATCCAGAAGTCGCGCACCTCGGCGTTGTCGGTCGTGTTGACTTTCGGCAGTGTCTCGACGCCGAACCAGCCGACGTAGTTCGTGTCGCCCGCGCAGACGCCGGTGCCGGGCGGGTTAGCCGGCGTGAAGTAGAACCATGAGCGATACGGGCTGTCCACCGACTCGCACGCGCCTACCTCGGGATGCTGGTGGAAGCGATCGAAGTAAATGCTGTCGGACGAGACGTGGTTGGGCACCATGTCCAGGATGATCTTCATCCCGCGCTGGTGCATCTCATCGGCCAGTTGCTTGAACAACGCCAAATCGCCCAGCTTCGGGTCGATGGTGCGGTAGTCTTCGCCGTCGTACCGGTGGTTGGACGGCGAGAGGAAGATCGGGTTGAAGTAGATCGTGTTGACGCCGAGCGACTGGATGTAATCCAGCTTGTCGAGCACACCCTTCAAGTCACCGCCGTAGAAGGTGCTGGAGTAGGTGCTGTACCACGGGTTAGTGGATGGGTTGTTCGGCTCGGGATCGGGCACGATAGTGTTCCACGGCGCGATGGGCCAGGCGTGCCCGCGCTCGGCCGGGTAGAACCAGTCGGCTTCAGTAGCATCGTTGGTCGGGTCCCCGTTGCGGAAGCGGTCGGGGAAGATCTGGTAGATGATCGCGTTCTTGGCCCAGTCCGGGGTCGTGAACGCCGGGTCATAAACGTAAATGCGATAGGGCCGGCTGGCGGAATCGTTGTACGGCTGGCCCCAGCCGCCATCCTGCGCCGCGTCATCCTCGTAGTAGACGGTCTTGTCGCCGTCCACCACACCGAAAGTGTAAAGCAGCACCGTCAGGCTGTCCGGCGCCTTGATCGTGGCCTCGTAATAGTCATAGCCGTACGGCTCGTCAGGCGTGGTCGCCACTCTGGTCATGGGGTACATGCTGGCGCCGCCGCCGTACTGATCCACCACGCGCACGCCGACGCCGGTCGCGTCGTTGGCGTAGGTGCGGAAGCGCAGGCGGATGTCGCTGCCCTTAGGCTCTGCGCCCTCCGGCGAGCGGTAGAGCGGGTCACGGGAGTCGTGCCCCAGGCCGTCCCACCAGATGTTGCCGTCGGGGCCGGGGGTCGGCGGGTTATTGATCGAGTCACGGATTTCCTTGGTGTCGTATTTGAATTGGAAGGTGACGTTTTGGCCGGGATCGGGCACGACCAGTGGGATGTTCGCGCCGCCGGGCAGGCCGCCCTGGCCGTAGTTCTCATTCCAACTCTCACCCACGGCGATCTTGTACTCGTAACTGCCCGCGGGCAGGAAGCCGGTGAAGGTGTACCAGCCGTCGTGCGCCTTGTCCTTCATCCAGGTGGTCAGGTTATCGGGCGCCCAGTTGGCGCCGCCCAGCGCTTCGCCCAGGCTGCCGACCAGCGTCACGATGCGATCGTTGGGCCGGCTCGTCACCCAGTTATCGCGGCGGTCGTAGTAGAACCGCGTCTTCATGCCGACGCCAGGCGCGGTGAACGGGATATTGGCGCCGCCGGACACACCGTCCTGCCCGTAGTTCTCCGACCAACTGCCGCCCACCGTGGCCTTGAATTCGTAGTTCCCCGCGGGGATCGCGGTCGTCTCGAAGATGTAGACCTGGTCGCCGTTGCTGTCGGCGCCTTTGGTGTTCAGGTTATCCGGCGCCCAGTCCGCGCCCAGGCCCGCAGCCGATGGATAGTTGCCGGGGAAGGTGACGAGCAGCTCCTGCTTGGGATAGATCACGAAGTTGGAGAGGGTGGTCGTCGCACCACCCCAATCGGGCGCAGCGAAGTTAACGTTCGGGTCGGAGGGGACACTGTCCTGCGCGTGGCCGCTGCCGCCCGTGGTGAATGCCTCGACCGCGATCGCCTGCGGATTGCCCAGCGCGGCCTTCGGGACCGCGTACTCCAGGAAATGCTCGGTCGCGCTGAAACCTTGCGCACCGCCCAGGCTGGTCAGGGTTGGATATTGCCAGGCGGTGCCGTCCCAATGGGTGAGCTGCGCGCTCTCCAGCGTGCCGTCATCCTTGTGCCAGACGTACAGCGCATATTCCGGCCTGTGGGCGGACACGGCATCGACCGCTCGACCCCACGGATCGGTGCTTGCGCCGCTGCCATCAACCTGATCGGTGTCGATGTAGATGCCGTAGCTCATGCCCCAGTTGGTGGCGCCGGCATCCAGACCGATGTAGTAGGTGTTGGCGTCATCGACCACGTAGAGATTGTTGAGATCCAGGTTCGGCTCGTTGATATCGCCCTGCGGATCCGTCGCGACCGCGGCGCCGTAGGCCGCGTCTTTCACACCGTCGATCGTGATCAGGCCGCCGGAAGGCGGGAGCACTTCTTCGACGACGTCTTTGGTGACGGGATCGAAGGTGAATTTTACGTCGCCGCCGCCCGCAGGCACGGTGAACGTTTTATTGGAGCCGGGGTATGATTCGGCCCAGCCTTCGTTCAACGCGACCTTATACTCATAATTGCCGGCGGGCACGCTCTTGGCGGTGTAGGCGTACTTGCCCGTGGCGTCCGGCCCCTTGAGCAGCGTTTTGAGGTTATCCGGCGCCCAGTCCGCGCCGCCGACTTTCGAGGCGAAGTTGCCGACGGCCGCGGCGATCACTTTGCTGGCGCTGTCGGCCACATAATGGTCGCTCGGATCGTAGTACCAGCGGACCTCCTGGTTATCGGCTACGGTGAACGGGACATTGGTCGCCGGGAACGCCTTGCTCCAGTCGCCGTCTTCAACGATCTTGTACTCGTACGTGCCGGCGGTCGAGAGGGTGGCGGTGAACTTCCAGACGCCGTCGCCGTTCGCGTCGGTCAAGTCGGTCGCCGCGTCATTATTTGACCAATCGCTGCCGCCCAACAGGTGCTCGAAGCTGCCGGCGACATTCACTTGACTGAGCGCGGGTGCAGCAAGGCCAGCCGCTCCCAGCGGCGCGACCGTGCCCAGCAGCATCGCGACCACGGTGAGAAGAGAGAACCAACGGAACTTGCGCATGAGGTGCTCCTTTCCTGAAAGACATCGAATGCCAGAACGACCAAGAGCAGAAGGCAGCCGGCAAAATTGCCGAAAAACAGAAAAGGCCGGTGGCTCCTGGACGGAGTCACGGCCTTTTCACAACGAGGGAAATCGAGTGCGCCAGAAACGGGATGTCAAGGCAAACCTCTTACTGCGACACCGAAGCAAGCGAACGTTGACCTTGCATGTTATCGACCCGCCGACCGGCAGAAGTCGGTGAGGGCGCCATAGGCTCGACGGATGTAATACGATGGTATCATAGGCGGGCAGGAGTGTCAAAGAAAAGCGTGCGACACAGATTGGGTATTGGGGATTAGGGATTGGGGATTAGGGATTGGGTTTGAGGGTGGTGTGGTGCAGTCTCCAGCGTCCTGAGCGGGTTAACCGGCCAACCAGCAAGACGGCGAGCCACCAGTCGAAGGAGCGGGTCTGACAGGGATCTCGCATCAGGGCGGCCAGGCAGGTCACTTGGCTTGATCCTTGTCATAACGGGCCGGCGATTGACATGCCCGATACAGTGTCTCTGAAACACACCCGGGCGCGTCCCGCAAGTGGACGATCTGCCGAACCTGCGATACACTCAAGCGGTTTTATGGTACTTTGAAGAGGATGTCCTTCCCATGAGCAAGCGCAAACCCATCCTACCTAAAGGGCCTTTTCATCCGCCTACGCCTCGCCCTTCTGCTCCCCAGGCGATGGCCCCAGCGCCCGGGTGGGGGCCTGAGCAAGGTCTGCGAAATGCGATCCAGGAGTTCGCCTTCCAACCTCGCTTCAAAGACGACTTCCAGCGGGCCTTGCCTCTCTTTTTCGGGGAGGAGGTAACCCGCACCCGCACGCTGGTGGCTGACGAAGAAGATATGCCGGCATTCCAGGAATGGTACTTTTTCGACTTCCTGACCGAGTCCGGCGAATCCATCATCGACATCTTCGCGCGCGAGCAAGGCCCGGAGTTGCCCGCCCGCGAACGTGCGCTGTTGGATCTCTGGCGTCATTGGAACCGCTACCATCTGTTTGAAGTTCAAGAGGTCAAACCCGGCTTCGGCGTCGTAGTCGTTGACTTGCTCAGCGGTGAGACCCTCGAAGTGCAAGATCACTCGGCTTCACGCAGCCTGGTCCGCTGGACGCTCTTCCTGGCCCGGACACTCTACACCGATCGCCTGCACTTCACCGGCGCAGGCATCATACTGTCACCCTTGAAAAAAGATGTGGTACTCCAATACGCTCGTCAGTTATGGGCCGACTACCAGACGCAGCATCCTCAAGCGACCCTGGATGGGTTCTACCAACGGCATGGCCTGGACATCGGCCAATTCATGAAGAAGAAGGCGGCTGAGCGTCCCATTTACATCACTCCAGAGGGCCATCCGGTCGAGATTTGTGCTGCGCGATATCACGTTGCCGACGGCAGGGCTGTGGCTGAAAGGCTGAAACAAGCTGAAGAGTTCAACTTCGCCGGTCCATCTGGTGAGCATGCAACGGCGCTACACTTCAACTGGCTGTTGCGCGGCAGTTCTTACATCCCTGAACGTCCCAAACCCGACGACGAAGCTCTGATCCAGGAAACCTTTTGGTTCGAGAAGCCGGGCGGACCCCGATACCTCAACCTGGGCGATGTGACCCTATGGCCGGATCGGATGGAGTTACAGTGTGTCTCCCGGGCGCGCTTGAAGGCCGGCAAAGCCCTCTTGGAGAGGTTGCTGGGCCGGTTAGTTCACCATCACGGTGACAACATCCGATCACTGGACGACCTCATGGCTCACCGCCCGGCCAAAGCGCCGGCCCGCAACGCTCTCCCGCCTGATATAGCGGCAGCGGCAACTGAGGACATCAAGGCGCTGCAAATTCACAATGTGCTTGACGAGCCGGTGCCAGCTTTGGGCGGGAAAACCGGGCGCCAGGCCGTGTTGGACCCCGCAGGGCGTGCCCTGCTGATCGAACAACTCAAGAAGCTCGAATACATCCAGGAAGAGAACCGGCGAGAGGGCAAACCGTGGTTCGACGTAGACGAAATCCGACGGGAATTGGGCCTGAAATGAGCACACCCTTCAAAGCGATCTTTTTCGATCTGGATGGCACGCTGTTGGACAACGCGATGGGTAACTTCCTGCCGCACTACTTCCAACGGCTGTCGGCGCGGGTGGCACACATCGCGGCACCCAAAGCATTCATCGCCCATCTGATGGCCGCGACGGAGGCTATGATAGCGAACGATGGCCGCGCTGCCAACGAGGAGGTCTTCGCGGCCGCGTTCTACCCGTTCGCCGGTCGCTCGCGCGCCGAGCTGGAGCCGATCTTCCTCGATTTTTACACTCACGATTTCCCCAGGCTGTGCGAATTTACCCGTCGCAAGCCGGAAGCCCGGCCGGTGGTTCAGCTTGCGTTCGCGCTCGGCTATGATGTGGTCATCTCGACCAATCCGGTCTTTCCCGCGGTGGCCACGCAACAGCGCCTCGAATGGGCTGATGTGGCCGATTTCCCCTACCGGCTGGTGACCACTTACGAGAACAGCCGGTTCTGCAAGCCGAACCTGCACTATTTTGACGCCATCGCGGCCCAGTTGGGTCATCCGCCGGAGGCATGCCTGGTGGTTGGTGATGAGGACATGGACATGGTAGCGGCCCGCGCTGGCTTTCCGACGTTCCTCGTGCCTGGCCCTTCCACCAGCCTCGATCCCACCACGCCCGACCCGACCTATCGCGGCGCCCTGGCCGACCTGGCGCAACTCCTGGAAAGTTAGAGCCCTATGACGACACTCTCTCAGGCCATCTCCGGCGTTGCAACCGACGACGCTGGGCGCTTTCAGACATCGAGAGTGGTGACTGTCGCAGGCGGACATGCGGTCCACGACACCTTCACCGCCTTTCTGCCGCCGCTTCTCCCGGCGCTGATCGATGAGTTCAGCCTTTCCACGACGCAGGCGGGACTGCTCAACGTGTTTCTGCAGTGGCCGTCGCTGCTTCAGCCGTTCATCGGTTACCTGGCTGACCACATCAACCTGCGCTATCTTTTCATCCTTGCCCCGGCCGTGACCGCCGCGGCGATGAGCCTGCTCGGCATCGCGCCAAGCTACGCCGTGCTGGCGATGCTGCTGATTGCGGCAGGCCTCAGCTCGGCTGGTTTACATACCGTCGGATCAGTGATCGCCGGGAATCTTTCGGGACGCAAGTTCGGGCGGGCGATGGGATTGTGGATGGTCGGAGGTGGGCTGGGATACACGATCGGCCCTCTCATCCTGGTGGCCGCGCTTCAGTTCTTGCGGCTAGACGGTATTCCCTGGCTGATGGCGGGCGGACTGCTGGCTTCGGCCGCGCTCTATGCTCGTTTGCACAACGTGTCATCCTCGTCTTGCTCGGCCAGCTATGTCGCGGCACGGCCGTGGCGCCAGGCGCTGCGAGCGATGCAACCGTTGATGGGCCCCGTGATCATCCTCACCGTAGCGCGATCGTTCGTGGCCGGAGCGATGAACACGTACCTCCCCATCTTTCTGAGCCGGGAAGGGAGCACGCTCTGGTTTGCAGGGATGGCGCTTTCAGTCTATGAAGCGGCGGGGATGGCCGGCTCGTTGACCGCCGGCTCGCTGAGCGATCGGTTGGGCCGGCGGCAGGTGCTCGGACTCGCGACCGTCGCGGCCTCCCTGCTGACGGGGATTTTTCTGGTCGTGCATGGCCCGGCGCAGTTGGTGATCCTGTTGGGGGTCGGTTTCAGCACCCTGGCGATCATGCCCGTCATCATGGCGTTGATGCAGGAAACCTTCCCGGAAAACCGCGCGCTGGCGAACGGGATCTACCTGGGACTGAACTTCGCGATCCAGGCGGGCGCGACCGTGGTTTTGGGCGTGCTGGGTGACCGCTTCGGCCTGCGCCAGGCCTTCATTTTCAGCGCGGCGATTCAACTGGTGGGCCTGCCGTCGGTGCTGCTATTGCCGAAGGAAAATCGGTAGAAGCTGATGTCAGACAGACTCAGATGGAGAAGGCGTAGGTCGTCGTTCAGCACGTGTTTGCAGCCAACGAGCAAGTGAGCGTTGACTCTCACCGGACGGTTGCCCGAACAGGATGTTTTCTGCGCTGATGTCTTCATCAAGGTCAGGCCAATGAATGCCTTCGCCTTGACCAACCAGGCGCCAGTTATCGCGCTCCTCAGGTTGGCCGTGTAACAACCTGGGATACCAGGCCAACGGCACGGAGATCGTCCGTCCGTCAACCAGGTCAACCATGAGAGAATCCTCGGTCACCGAAACGTGTTGTACTGTAGCTACACGTGTCTCAATCACTAAAGAACTCATTCCAACTCCTCAGCAGAGACCCTCTGTTTTCTTCGACAAGTTGCTGAATACGGTTGATCTCACTGCGACTGAAGCCGCCACTGCTTTGCAGACGAACCGGATTAAGCCAGAATTTGGCTTTCATGTGCTCTCGTTCGACGTGGATATGCGGTGGCTCACCACTGTCGCCAGAGTAGAAGAAGAACCGGTATGGCCCTTTGATCGGTACAGTCGGCATAGCTTTAGATTCCACATGTCGCTTACGAGGGATTCTAGCATGAAGACGATTGTTTGACAAAGGGTGCCAGCGCGCGGGAATGTTCGAGGGCGCAGTCGGCGCGGACGCGCGGATCGCGCCCGTCCGCGCCGAACTGGGCCAGGAAGATCACTGACTAGACGGTGCTGGTGTACTGCGGCGCGTATCCGCAGATCGTCCCCGTCTTGGATCAGCCGCAGCAGCAGGGCGTGCGCAGGAACGCCCGGACCGTCTTGGTGATCCAGAAGATCGACCAGGCGACCATCCCGATGCCGGCCAGCGAGATGGCGGATGGGTTCATCAGCGGCTCGTAACGGACGTCGTCGCCTTTGATGCGGATGAAGCCAAGCGGCTTCGCGGCGCCGCCACCACCACCGCCGCTCCCCCCGCCGGAGCCACGTGCGACTTCCGTCCCTTTCTCCGCCTCCGTTCCTTCAGCGGCGCCGGCCGCAGCAGGCGCCTGCCCGTAGCCTGAGCCGTAGCCGAAGCCGTAAGTCACGCTTGCCACGGGGATAACGATCGTCTCTCCTTCTCGAACCGGCTCGCCGAACACGGCGTTCGTATTCAGTTTTTTCAGCATGTCTTCAATCGGTTCAACCACCGGTGTTGGTATCCCTTCCATGTTAGCACCTCCCAAATAGTGAATCGCGCCGACGCACTGCCCATCGGGCGGGAGCCTGTCTCCTGGCGTAACGTCAACCGCGTGGTTTTGTCAACCGTGCGATCAGAATCAGCATGGAGCAGCAGGCCGCGACAAGGAGTGCGCTGAGCCAAAGCCTACGCAGGCTTTGAGCCACCGGATCAGTCATCGTCACGGGGCGGACACTCCCATCGGGCCCGCGCACGATTGCCTCGACCGGGGTCATGCGCACCCAGGCGCCGCCCCAGCCGCCTTGCTGATAGTTTGCCCCGGCGTACTGGCCCGTCAGACGCGCCGTCGGCTGCACTATGTGACCGCCGACCGTGATCTCCGGGCCGACGAGTTCTCGATCGATCTTGATAGGCTGTATCGCTCGTTCTGGCATGGGCCTCTCCTCATCTACAGGACGTGCGTGGTCCCTGCGCCACGCAACAGCGCCAGCAATCGGTCCCGGTCGCAGCACGGCAGGCAAAGCGCCGCCCGGTCAAGCCGGCCGCGACGGATGTAGGCCAGAGCCTCTTCCTCCAGCCAGGATGCCCGAACCGGCACACCGTCCACGTCGATAGCATCCGTGCGGGTGACTTCGGTTGGCACCCAGGCATCTCCCTGGCGGCGTTCCAGCCGGCCCATCACCTCCACCTCAACGCCGTCGAAATCGAAACGCCCGAAATGGGATCGGTAGGTCGTGCTCTCCCGAAGTGCGACCGGCTGGCAGATCTGATCCGGGAAGAGTGTCGCGAAACAGTACGCGCCTGCGACGTCCGTTTCGATGTCGATATCCTTCACCTGTAGTGGCAGCCCGTGCAGGGTCAACGAGGTGCCACCGACAACCGCGTACTTCACCCCGGCGCCGTCCAGCCGTCGGGCGATTTCGCGGAGCACCGGCCGCCAACACGGCTTGCACGCCACCACCAGCAGATGCTCGACCGCGCCGTGGAGGCTGGGATCGGGCGCCGCGCGCCAGTTCTGCTCGGCCCACCACTCCCAGACCGGGCCGGTCAGGTCATTAACCGCCTGGTTTTCGATGACGCTGACCAGCCCTTCGACCCCCAGTACCGTTTGGACCTCGAAGCCGGCGCGCCGGACCAGGGGGGCGACCTCGTCCGGCCGGGCGAAGTAGGCTACGAAGGTCGGGCGATGAGGATCGGTCGGAGGCAATATGCCGGTCGTTTCGATGCGCTCGTAGAGGCCGGGGGCATCGACCGGCTCCGTCGGAAACCGGACGGCCGCGTCGCGGTGAGCGGCGTAGCGCGAGATGAAGGCCGCGAAGATCGACCCGCCCGGCCTGAGCACCCGGGAAGCTTCGATCAGGGCCTGCGAGCGCTCCGCCTCGTCCAACAGATGGTAGAGCGGCCCCATCAGCAAGACGGCATCGAAGCTCTCGTCCGGGTAGCGACCCAGGTCGAGCGCCGTGCCCTGTTCGAAGTCAGCCAGGGTTACGCCAGCCTCAGTGGCCTTCTCCCGCGCCAGGGCCAGGTTGCCCGCCGACAGGTCGAACAAGGTGATCTCATAGCCCCAGCGCGCCAGCTCGACCGCGTAGCGGCCCGGCCCGCCGCCGCAATCCAGCACGTTGGCCGGCGCGGGCGGCAGGTACTCGCGCAGCGCCCGCAAGGTGATATGAAACTCTGTGCGGTGGCGATCCATGCGCGCCCACTCGTGTTCGGGCATCGAATCGTAGAGACGTTGGACGGCCGCGCTGATTTGGGAATCCATCGGCTCTCCTCGCCGGTCGGCCGGCGGATGGAAGCGAAAATTATCCTTGCTCCACCACCACCGCAGTGCCGTACGCCAGCACCTCGGTCATGTTTTCCGACAGCTCGGTCGCATCGTAGCGAATACCGACGATGGCGTTGGCGCCCACTTCCTGGGCGTGTTGCATCATCAGGTCAAAGGCTTCGGCTCGCGCCTCCTCACACATCGTGACGAACTCGTGGATCTTGCCGCCGCCGATGCTCCGCAGCCCCGCGGCCAACTGTCCGACGATGCCACGCGACCGGACGGTGACCCCACGAACGACACCCAGTTGGCGAACGATGCGGTGGCCGTAGATTTCGAAGGTGGTACTGGTCAGTTTCTGGTCCATAAAAGCCTCCTGGTGCTGTATCGTAACCGATCTACAACCAGTCTACGCTGATCCAGCCTGACAGGTTGCGGCGGGAAACGGGCGATTTCTTCGAATGAGCTGGTTCCGTCAACCGATCACCGTGTCGAGTAATCTGATGCTTCCATCATACCATGACACTGCAAGAGGGCATCCAGGCGCGTGCTGGCGCGTACGGGCAGAAGGCCTTATAATCGGAGCGTTTACCGCGGTTCAATGCTATCGCTTCACCAGAGGATGCCATGATAGAAGTCATCGCTTTCATTCTTGCCTTGATCCCGTTCTTGACCCTGAGTTCATCAGACGTGGTGCGCATCCTCCGCTATCCCGGTGACCGTTGGCTGAAGCTGGGTGATCTCGGGGCGCGCCGCCTGCACGGGTTTCTGTACGTCGCCTACCTGCTGATCCCCTTTCTGGTGGCGGATGTATCGCACACAGCCGGGCACCCGGCCTGGCTTCTGCAAGATTTCGCCGGAATGGCACTTTATCTCATCCTGCCTGCCGCGGCGCAGTGGTTCCGTCCCCCCGACGCGCCGCGCCTCGACTTTTTCGACCTGGCGACCATCATCTCGCTCTGGGTGCCTATCGAATTCGGCTGGCTGCCGAACGTACATGCGCTCGGTTTTCCGCTGGCCGAGGTGTTGGCGGTGGTGGACGGCCTCCTGATCTTCCTGGTGATCGCGCCGTTCGAGCCGCACAAGGATGGCACCGGCGCGCTGGGTTACACGTTCCGGCTGTCGCGGGATGACCTGCGGCGCGCGTTGACGACGCTGCTCGCCTATGCTGTCATCGGCATCCCGTTGGGCCTGCTGACCCGATTCCTGGCCTTTGGGCCACAGCCTTTCGATCCGGGGCGCTGGGCACGACTGTTGGTCGGCGGCTACCTGTTCACCGCCATCCCCGAAGAACTGCTTTTCCGCGGCATCATCCAGAATCTTTTGGAGCGGCGCTTCCCCCAGTGGCCGGGGCTGACCATCGGCATCGCGTCCGTCATCTTCGGCCTGGCCCATCTCAACAACGCTACACCCGGCTACCCGGTGCCGAATTTGACCTATGCCGCGATGGCGACCCTGGCCGGGCTTGCGTATGGGTTCGTGTGGCGACGGACGGGGAAGATCACAGCAAGCGCGATCACGCACGCCCTGGTGAATTTCGTGTGGGGGATCCTCCTCGCTGCAAGTTGAACGCTATCAAACACACATGGCGACGGCTCATGCTGGAACCGGGCCGGTTTTTGTGCCCGGCGTCGCCCGTGGTATAATTCGGCTAAGCAGCCCGTCTTGTTTACGCGGCTGGGCGAAAACAGGCCCCGCGACGTGTGGGTATTTCGGAGGCAGTATTACCCGTGAAAGTATATCTTTTTCTGGCTCAGATTGTCCTGGCTATTACCATCATCGCCCTCGTTCTGTTGCAGGCCAAGGATGCGGGATTGGGCAACGTGTTCGGCGGGGGCGATATGGGTGTGACCCGAACGCGACGCGGCGTTGAGAAGACCCTGTTCAATGCCACGATTGTGATCGGTATCGTGTTCCTCGTGCTCTGCATCGTTACTGTGAAAATTGTCGGGTAGCCGTGGGCAGATACTTGCGCTGGCAAGCGGCCATTGCCTTACTGGGCATCGCACTGCTGGCCGCCCTGTTGCGCTACACCGCATTCAACTTCACTACGGTGACCGTCCCCGAACAGGGCGGCACGTTTGTTGAAGGTGTGGCCGGCAATCCCCAATACCTCAATCCCCTCTTCAATCAGTACAACGAGGCGGATCGGGAGTTGACCGCCCTGCTCTTCAACGGCTTGACCAGGTTAGATGAGCAGGGCAACGTCGTTCCCGATCTTGCTGAAGACTACACCATCAGTTCTGACGGCTTGGTCTATGATTTCCGGCTACGCTCCGGGCTTTACTGGCAAGATGGCGTACCGGTGACGGCTGCTGACGTGCTGTACACGGTGGGCGCGATGCAGTCGCCGGATTTCCCTGGCGTATCATGGTTGAGCACGCTCTGGCGCGCCGTGGAAGTTACGGCGCCGGATGGGCCGGATAGCCTGGGTGTGCGCTTCACGTTGAAGCAGCCGTTGGCATCCTTCCTGGATTATACTACCATCGGATTGCTTCCCGCGCACCTGTGGGAAAAAGTGCCGGTGGCCGATATGATGAGCTCGCAACTCAATACCCGACCGGTGGGAACCGGGCCGTTCGAGCTTGCTCAGATCACAGCCACGCGAGCCGAACTCATCGTGAACCCCCACTTCTACGGTCAGGCGCCATTTCTGACGGGACTTACCATACGTTTTTACCCCGACCATCAGAGCCTGCTGACAGCGTATGATCGCGGTGAGATCGATGGGGTAAGTTGGATTTGGCCGGAAGAAATCAACGACGCGGCAAAACGCAAGGACTTGCAGCTATTCTCGGCGCCCATGTCGGGGTATACGCTCGTCTACTTGAATCTGCAGAATCCTAACCTGCCGTTTTTCAAAGAAGTGGCCGTCCGGCAGGCGTTGTTGTACGCGTTGGATCGCCAGTCTTTGGTGGACACCGTGCTGTACGGACAGGGGATGGTCGCGCATTCGCCGATCTTGCCCGGTACGTGGGCGTACGATCCCGAGGTAAAGCAATACACTTATGATCCCGAACGCGCCGGTCAGTTGTTGGATGAAGCCGGTTGGAAGGATACTGACAGCGATGGGGTGCGCGACCGGGACGGGGTCAAGCTTGCCTTCGTGTTGCTGGGCGACGACAAGGAGATGATCGAGGCCATTTCGCAAGCGTGGGCGAAAATCGGTGTTCAAGCCACCCCGCAAACCGTTACCCTGGCCGGCCTCACCGGTGATTTTCTGGTCCCGCGCACGTTCGACGCGGCGCTGGTACACTGGGAGCTCTCGGGAGATCCCGATCCATATCCGCTTTGGCACTCCACACAGATCAAGAACGGGCAGAATTACGCTGGATGGGACAATCGCTCGGCGGACGTGGCTATCGAGCAGGCCAGGTCTTTGACCGACCGTGAGCAGCGACGGGGTTACTACGTCGAGTTTCAGCGCACCTTCGCTGAGGAAGTGCCAGCGCTGCTTCTTTATTACCCGGTGTACACCTATGGCGTTCGCTCCAAGGTTCATGACGTGCAGATGGGGCCGCTGAATTCGCCGGCCGACCGATTCCGTAACATCGCAAACTGGTACATTGTCACTAAACGGGTTACCGTAGGCAACAACTCGCCGGGACTTGACAGCCCCCAGCAATAGTGGTATAAATTCCTTGCCAACAGATAGCCGAGCCGAAGTGGCGGAATGGCAGACGCGCTAGGTTCAGGACCTAGTGAGGATTAGACCTCGTGAGGGTTCAACTCCCTCCTTCGGCACTAATCGCCAGAATCCCACGCGCTGCCGTCGTGGGATTCTGCGCCTCAGGGACCGGATGGTTCGAGGAGGGCAGCATGTTAGAGCGGCGATGGTTGCGGCTACTACCTGGTCGTTCCCAACTGGTGCTCCTGGCTGGCGTAGCGTTTGCCGTAGTGGTTTTTATCGTGTTTGCCGATTTGGCCATGAGCAAGAGCGCCGCGGTGCTCAATTACCAACGAGCGAAAGCCAAGGTGGAACAGTTGGAGGCGCAAAAGGCCCGGCTGCAACGGGATCTCGAACGAGCCCAGAACGACCAACAGGTGATTCCCAAAGGTTACGAGTATTTTGGTCAGATACCGCAGGGAGTGGAGGCCGTTGTCGCCGAACCAGAAGCTCCTGCGGTGGATGCTGCGGTTGAACAGGCGCCTTCCCAGAGCGTGCCTTTCTGGACCGAGTTGTGGCGAAAGCTGCGCCAACCTTGACAAATCCCGGAATCCATGTAGAATACTGGTTGTGACGCGGGGTGGAGCAGTGGCAGCTCGTTGGGCTCATAACCCAAAGGTCGCAGGTTCGAATCCTGCCCCCGCAACCTGTGGATAATGGCTTATGGCGTCCTGCCGTAAGCCATTGTTTTGAGATGGCGACGTAGCTCAGTGGCAGAGCAAGCGGCTCATAATCGCTGGGTCCTCAGTTCGAGTCTGAGCGTCGCCACCTATCCTGGCCCCTCGCGGTGCACCTTGCGCCCCGAGGGTTTTTCATGTCCGCAAACCATCAAGTCAGCTTAGCTGCTTGTTCGCTAGAGTTGCTGGCGGTTCCACATCCGCTGGTATAGCCCCTTCCCTGCCAGAAGCTCCTGGTGACGGCCCCGCTCGATGATCCGTCCCCGGTCGAGCACCAGGATCTCGTCGGCCTGCTCCAGACCGAGCAGCCGATGGGTGATGGTCAGGACCGTGCGCCCCGTCGTCAGCGTTTCAATGGCCAAGATCACGGCTCGCTCGGTGGCCGGATCAAGATTAGCAGTCGGTTCATCCAAAAGCAGGATCGGCGCATCCTTCAAGAGCGCGCGGGCGATGGCCAGACGTTGCCGTTCGCCACCGCTGAGACGCAACCCCTGTTCACCCACCCAGGTGTCATAGCCCTGGGGCAGGGCGGCGATGAAGTCGTGGATCTGCGCGGCCCGCGCAGCCATCTCGATCTTGGCCGGTGATGCGCCGGGGCGTGCCAGCCGCAGGTTGTCGCTCACGGTGGCGTTGAACAGGTGCGTGTGCTGGCCAACAACGCCGATCTGTCGCCGCACCGCCTCCGACTCGATCCCGCGCAGCTCCCGACCATCCAGCCGGATTTCCCCTGCCTCGTAATCCCAGAACCGCAGCAATGCATTTACCAGCGACGACTTGCCCGCGCCGCTCGGTCCGACAATCGCCACCCGGCCGCCCGCGGGGACGGCGAAGGTAATGTCGTCGAGTGCGGGCGGCTCATCCGGCGCATAGCGCAGCCTTACAGCCTCGAACGATACCGCGACTGGGAGACAAGGAGACACAGTGACTGGGCGACACGGCGATGTTTCTCGCTTCCCCGTGTCCCCGCGTCCCTGTGTCTCCATGTCCCCCTGTCCCCGCGTCTCCGTGTCCTCGCGCCTCTCTGCCCCCGCGTCTCCGTGTCTCCCCGTCTCCGTGTCTCCCCGTCTCCGTGTCCCCCCATCACCTATGATCTCGAACAGTCGTCGCGCGGCCGCCAGGCTGCTTTCCAGGAATTGCGCGGCCAGAGGCAGTGGCAGAACCGCCTCGAAGCTCGCCGCGGTCGCCAATGCCAGCACGGCCAGGCTGACGCCGGTGATCTGGCCCGAGGCGGCCAGCGGGATCGCCAACGCCAACACGACTACGACCGCGACGTTGGTCAGCAGGCTCCCCAGCGCGGTGTTCAAGCCGCCGATCGCCGCCATCTGTCGCTGAACGTCCCCGAGCTCGTCGCTCAGCACACGAACACGAGCTACCTGCGTTCCCGCGGCGCCGAACGCGATCAGGTCGGCGGCACCCTGGATGCCGTCCACCAACGTCGCGTTCAGCTTGGCGCGCACGGCGGCCAGCCGCCGCCCCGGCCGGCGGCTCAAGGCCTGAGCCAGGGCCGGCGCCGCAACACCTGTCAATGCCATCAGTGCTACAACGGCCGGCGCGAGGCGCCGATCGAAGCTCCCCAAGAAGACCAACATCAGCGCGGCCACCAGGAGAGCGACCAGCGGTGGCGCAACCGCCCGGATGTAGAAGTTCTCAAGCGTGCCGATGTCGGCCACGATGCGGCTCAGCAGGTCGCCGCTGCGGTAGCACATCAATCGCGCCGGCGCCAGCGGCTCCAGGCCGGCGTAAAACCACACTCGCAGGCGGGCCAGCACCCGGAAGGTGACCTGGTGAGAGGCCAGGCGCTCCAGGTAGCGGAAGACGCCGCGGGTGATGCCGAAGAAGCGCACCCCGACGATAGCCACTTGCAGGACCGCGATGGACGGGTGCAGCGCGGCCACCGCGATGATCCACGCGGAAGTCGCCATCAACCCGATGCTGCTGCCGACGGTGAGGAAGCCGAGAAGGACCGAAAGCGCGATCCACGGCCAGAAGGGCACGAGGAAGGCGACGAGGCGCGAGAACGTGGAGCGTGGGGCGTGAAGCGTGGGGCGTGAAGCGTGAAGCGTGAAGCGTGGAGCGCGGGACATGGGGCGTGGAGCGTGAAGCGTGAAGCGTGGAGCGCGGGACATGGGGCGTGGAGCGTGAAGCGTGAAGCGTGGAGCGTGGAGCGACATGCGTAATGCGTCTAGCTCCTCACCCGCCTCCGCGCCCCCTCGCACCTCTGCTCCCCCCCCCCTCTGCTCCCATGCCCCCCTGCTCCTCTGCACCTCCGTGCCCCCGCGCTCTCCCCGCTCCCCGCTCCACGCTCCCCCGCCCGACGCGTTCACCAGCCGCCAATACGTCCCGCGCAGCGCCATCAACTCGTCGTGCGTGCCGGTCTCGACCACCCGACCACCATCCATCACCACGATGCGGTCGGCGGAACGCACGGTCGCCAGCCGGTGGGCGATGATCAACGCGCTGCGGCCGGCCAGCAGCCGTTCGAGCGACGCTTGCACCAGCGCCTCGCTCTCCAGGTCCAGATTGGCGGTGGCCTCATCGAGGATGATCAACGGCGCGTCCGCCAGGAAGGCGCGAGCCAGGGCGATGCGCTGCGCCTGCCCGCCGCTGAGCCGCGCACCTCGCTCACCGATGACCGTCTCGTAGCCCTGCGGCAAGGCCCGGATGAACTCGTCGGCGTGCGCCAACCGGGCTGCCCGCTCGATGTCATCCCGGCTGGCATCCGGCCGGCCCAGGCGGATGTTTTCCGCTACGGTGGCATTGAACAGGTAGGGCAGTTGCGGCACCCAGGCTGTTCGGAGGCGGGAAACCGGAAGCCGGTCGTTGCCCGCGTCCACGGTGATTTCGCCTGCGGTCGGCTTGATAAAACCCAGCAACAGGTAAGCTACGGTGCTCTTGCCTGCGCCGCTGGGACCCACCAACGCAACCTTTTCGCCAGATCGGATATCGAACGTAACGCCGTTCAGCGCCGGCCGGGCGCCATCGTCGTAGGCGTAGAGGACGTCACGGAATGACACGGCGATGGGGCGACGGGGTGACAAGGAGACAGGGGGACAAGGGGACACGGAGACACGGAGACACGGAGACACGGGGACAGGGAGATGCGGAGCGACGGGATGAATATCGAGAACTTCGAAGATACGCCGCGCGGCGGTCACACCGGCGATTCCCGCATGGAAGCGCGTACCCAGAAGGCGCAGCGGCAGGTAGAACTCCGGCGCCAGGATCAGGACGAAGAACGCCTGCTCAAAGGCCATCTTGTTGTAGAGGAGCCGCAGGCCGATTTCGACCGCCACCACCGCGGTGCTGATGGTGCCGACCATCTCCAGCACCAGTGCCGAGAGAAACGCCACGCGCAGCACTCCCAGCGTCGCATCCCGGTGGCACTCGCTGATCTCGGCGATGACCCGGATTTGCTCCCGGCTGCGGTTGAACAGCTTGAGCGTCGTAAGTCCCTGCAAAACATCCAGGAAGTGGGCGCTCATCCGGCTGAGGGCGGTCCACTGCCGCCGCGTCATCCCGTCGGCCAGGTTGCCGATGAGGATCATGAACACGGGGATGAGCGGTGCGGTCAGCAGCAGCACCAGCCCGGAGATACCGTCCCGGGGAAAGACGAAGGCCAGGATCGTGGCAGGAACCAGCGCTGCCAACGCCAGTTGGGGCAGATATTGGCTGAAATAGGCGTCCAGCGCCTCGATCCCCTCGACCGCAGTGTTCGCCAGCTCGCCGGTGCGCTCGCCGCGGATGTAGGCCGGCCCCAGGGCCATCAGATGCGCGGCCAGATGCTCCCGTAAATCCGACTTTACCCGTGTCGCGACCCGGCTGGCGGCCACTTCGCTCGCCCACAACAACGCTGCACGAGCCAGGCTCAGAAGCGCAAGGATAATCAGCAGAGATCGTACACCGGAAAGAGCAACGCCGGAAAGAAAGACGCGAGCGACGGTCAGACTGAGGTTACGGGCCTGGAGGACGGCAATCACGCCGCTCAGCAGGCCCAGGGTGATCGTCAGGACCAGCAGACCGCGGGACGCGTTGGCCTGCGCCAACAAGCGACGGTCCAGGAAACGATTGGACATGAGCGTTCGTGTAAACTGGAAAGCCTCAATACTTCAACTCGCTCTTGCCGCCGATCCTGGCGCGGAACACGTAGTAGTTCCAGCCCTGGTAGATCAGCACAACTGGCACGAAAATCAAGGCGACGATCGACATCACCCGCAGCGTGTACGGCGTGGAGGATGCGTTGGTGATCGTAAGGCTCCAGTCGGGATTCAGGCTGGAGACCATCACGCGCGGGAACAGGCCGCGGAAGGTCGTGACCACCGTGAGCGCGATGGTCAGCCCCGTCATCGCAAAGGCCCAGCCATGGCGCCGCTGGCGCAAGAACCATCCGGCCAGAAGGAAGGCAACCCCCGCGCCGATGGCGCTGATGCCCGGATCGATACCCAGCCGCTTGAAGATGTCGGTCGCGAAGTAGCTGGCGACCACCGTCGCGGCGCCCACCACCAGGACCACCGGCCAGAGGCGGCTGGCGAACCTCTCGACGCGGCCTTGTAGCTCACCATCGGTGCGCAGGCTCAGGAAAATGGCCCCGTGCAGCACGAAGACCCCCAGACCGGCAATACCACCCAACAGCGCGTATGGGTTCAGCAGATTGAAGAAACCGCCGACGTACTGCATCTTGCCGTCAATCGGCACCCCACGCACGATGTTGGCCATCGCCACGCCCCACAACAGCGCGGGCACGAAGCTGCCGCCGAAAATCGCCCAGTCCCACAGGGCGCGCCAGCGCGGGTTCTTGTCCTTGCTGCGGAACTCGAACGCCACCCCACGCGCGATCAATGCCACCAACATCAAGAACAGCGCCAGGTAGAAGCCGCTGAACAACGTCGCGTACCAGTTGGGGAAAGCCGCAAACATCGCCCCACCCGCGGTTATCAGCCAGACCTCGTTCGCGTCCCACACTGGCCCGATGGTGTTGATGATCACCCGGCGCTCGTCATCCTTCCTGCCCAGGAAAGGCAACAGGACGCCGACGCCGTAGTCGAAGCCTTCCAGGAAGAAGAAGCCGGTGAACAAGACGCCGATCAGAATGAACCAGAGAGTATTCAGAGCCATAGGATCAACCCCCTCTCATTGACCATAGACCATCGACCATGGACCATCGTCTATCGTCCATCGTCCATCGTCCATGATGGCACCACATCCGCCGCAACCTCAGCCGGATCGGCTTTGGCGTACTTGGCGAGCAGATAGACGTCGACGGCCATCAGCGCGCCGTAGAGCAGCGTGAAGATGAGTAGCGAAGCGAGCACTGTGCCCCCAGCCACGGCCGGCGAGACGGCATCGGTAGTCTTCATCAGGCCGAACACGATCCAGGGCTGACGGCCCATCTCGGTCATCAGCCAGCCGGTGGTGTTCGCCAGGTAGGGCAGCACGATCGCAAACGGCAGCGCCCGCAACAGCCAGTTCGGAGTGGTCACGCGGTCACGCAGCACCCGGTAGAGCCCGTACAGGGCCAGTGCCACCATCAACAGCCCCGCGCCAACCATCGCCCGGAAGCTCCAGTAGATCATCACCACGTAAGGCACGTAGTCGCCGGGGCCATATTGCTGCACATACTGCGCCTGGAGCTCGTTGATGCCCTCGACAGCGCAATCGAAGCGGTTGCAGGCCAGGAAGCTCAGCAGGCCGGGAATGCGGATCGCAAAGATGTCGCGACGATTCACCATGTCGCCGATGGTGAAGAGTGACATGGAAGCCGGGTTCTGCGTATCCCACAGCGCTTCGGCAGCGGCCATTTTCATGGGCTGCACCTTGATCATGTGTTGCGCCTGGGTGTGTCCCACGAGGCCGACCATGACAGCGCCGATGAGCGCGACCACAACCGCAATGCCGAATGAACGCTTGAAAAAGTCGGTCTCGGCTTGTACAGCGCCGGTGGCGGCACCTGCGGTCCTGTCAGCCGTGGAACGTTCCCCCGCGGCCTTGCCCTGGGCAACGGCGAGCTGAGGTTGTACCCGCAGCAGGCGGTAGGCGCTGATGCCGAGCATAAAAAACCCGGCCGTCGCCAGGCCGCCGAAGAAGACATGCGGCCACTGGACCCACACGTGCGGGTTCGTCAGCAACGCCCCGAAATCGGTCATCTCGGCGCGGCCATTGCCCAAGGTATAGCCCACCGGCTCCTGCATGAAGGAGTTGGCAATGAGGATCCATAACGCCGAGAGGTTCGATCCGAAGGCAACCAACCAGATCGTCGCAAGGTGAGCCTGCTTGGAGAGCTTCTCCCAACCGAAAATCCATACACCCAGGAAGGTGGATTCCATAAAGAAGGCCAGCAGCGCCTCGATCGCGAGCGGGGCGCCGAAGATGTCACCGACGAAACGGGAATACTCCGACCAGTTCATGCCGAACTGGAATTCCTGGACGATGCCGGTGACAACACCCATCGCGAAGTTGATGAGGAACAGCTTGCCCCAGAACTTGGCCATGCGTTTCCAGGTCTCGTCGCCAGAGCGGACGTACATCGTCTCCAGGATGGCGACCAGGATCGACAGGCCAAGGGTGAGGGGCACAAAGAAGAAATGATAGACGGTGGTGATGGCGAACTGCCAGCGTGCAAAGGCGAGTCCGTTCATGCTCTTGACCTCCTTGCTCTACTGACCCAGCGGTTGATAGGCGAATGACCGCGCATACTCAATGGCTGCCCAGCGGTCGTCGGCGCTCAGGCGATCTTGCCAGGCCGGCATGATGCCCTTGCCCCCGGAGACCGACTGGTAGAATTGCGTCGTCGGATATTTGGAGACGAACTCGGGGGTAAACCTGGCCGCCTGCGGGATCGCGCCCTGGCCGTTCGCCCCGTGGCAGGGGACGCAGTTCGCGTCGAAGATCGTCTTGCCCTGCGCCAGAAGATCCGCCTTGACGGAGAAACTCCACAAGTAGTAGACGACGTTCCAGCGCTGGTCATCGGACAGCGTGTCTCTAAAAGGCGGCATCGTGCCGCGACCGCCGGACACGGTCTGGAAGAAGTCCACCGGCGCGGCAGCGCGGATGTACGCCACGTCCGTGAAGTCGCGGGCCTTGTCCACCTTGCCTTTGCCGTCGTCGCCGTGGCAACTGGCGCAGTTCTTCTGGTAGATCGCCTCACCGGCGGCCTGGGAGGGCGGCGCGGACGGGAAGACCACACCGGCCGTCTGCGCGTTGGCCGTTGTACTGGCAGCGCCAGGCGGGGGCAGAGTGGCCGGTGGCAGCGTCGGGATCGGGGTCGGCGCCACAGGCAGTGGCTGGGGCGTGTTACATCCGGTCAGCATCACAACGACCAGAACAATGAGTGCCAACAGGGCGATTGTTCGCTTCATAAAGGCATCTCCTTAGAATTCAGAATGCTGAATGCTCAATGCAGGATTTCGACTTCTGCGCTCTGCGTTCTGCATTCTATTTGCCCAGCGTCTTCACGTAGTTCACGATGTCCCAACGCTCGCGCACGTTGACGTTCTCGCCGAGCGGCGGCATGGCACCGAAGCCTTGCGAGATGGTCAAGTAGATCGTGCTATCGGAGGCGGTCCTGATGCGTTGTTCGGTCAGGTTCGCCGGTTTCTTCATATCCGCCTTCCAGAACCGCGTGATCGGCCCGTCGCCCAGACCGCCCTCGCCGTGGCACGGGACGCAGTTGCGCTTGAAAAGCTGCTGGCCGCGCTCCAGGGAAACGGCATCGGCCGGCACCGGGTTTTGCACCTGCTCGCCATCTTTGGGGATGCTCGGCCCGTCGAAACGGATCGACTCACTGCCCGTGCTCTCGCGCGGCCCCTCTTGCGCCTTGAACGCAGGTTGAACCTCCATGGTGCTTCGCCAGTTGGGCTTGATCACGTCGTAGCTCAGGATCAGCCCTAACAGCAGCGGCACGGCTACGATCACTGCGGTGACAAACACACGGCGCAGGTATCCACGAGGTGGTATCATAGCGGCCTCCGCTCCGGCTCGTAGACCTGCTCGGCACCCTTATCCAGCAGCAAGCGACGGACGTCCAGCTCGTAGCGCATGTCGCAACTGACCGTCAGCGCGATGCGGCTGTGGTTGATGAGCGGGTCGTAATGCTGCGGCCTGGTCGAGGGGAAGCCGCATTTCCACAGCAGATTCAGGAAGGTGCCCAGGATCAACCCCAACATCGTCAGCTCATAAATCGGAATCCACGAGGTCGTGATGGCCGTCAACGGCCGGCCGCCGACGCGGATCGGATAGAGCCACTGCGTGCCGTAGGTCAGGAAGAGCGCGGCCATCAAGCCGGTCAAGGCGCCCAGGATGCTGGCCCAGGGGACGCGCTCGTAGATCTTGGGACGACCCAGCATCTTGGAGGTGTACGGCACGCCTTGCATGATGCTCATATCCTCCTCGTGCAACCCCATCAGTCGGAGCCCATCCAGCGCCTCCGCTGTCTTCTGGACATCGTTATACAAACCCATGAGGACGATCTTCTTTGCCATACTGTCCTCCTATTCCAGTTCCGCGATGGAGGTCACGACCGTCTTGCCGATGCGGCGCCGGGTGTGGCTCAACTGCCCTTCCAGCACTTCCCACACCGGAATCAGCGGGATCACCCGCGATGCCAGCACGTAGAGCAGGCAGAAGAGCGCCAGCGTTCCCAGGGGGATGAAGATCTCAGCCCCGCGCGGGTTGTAGAAGCCCCAGTCGAACGGCAGGCGGTTGCGCTGGAGCGAGCCGGGGATGATGATGACGCGCTCCAGGTACATGCCGATGTTGATGCCGATGGTGATCAGGAAGAGGCCGATCGGCGACCGGCGAACCCGCTTATTCCACAGGGTCGTCCACGGGATCACGATGTTGAAGAAGAGCATCGCGTACCAGAACGGTGCGATCGGCCCGCGCGCCTGGAAGGTCAACAGTTGGCGGCCCACCCACTCGCCGCCGTACCATTCCACCAGGTAATCGTTGAAGAAGAAGTAGGTCCAGGCGAACGAGAAGATCAACACCAGCTTGGACAGGGCATCGAAGTGCTCGGGGCGCAGGAAGTACTGCAAATTCATGGTCTTGCGCACAACCAGCAGCACAGTGATCACCGCCGAGACGCCGGAGAAGATCGCGCCGACCACGAAGTACGGGCCGAAGATGCTGCTGTGCCATCCGACCTGTTGGCCCATCGCGAAGTCCCACGAAACAATGGTGTGGACGGAGAACATGATCGGGATGATCGCGAAGGCAAAGATGTTGATCGCCTTGTGCAGGTAGTGCCACTCGTACTCCAGCCCGCGCCAGCCCAGCGAGAGCAGCTTGTAGAGCACGTGTCGCCAACCCGTCGTGTGGTCGCGCGTCATCGCCAGGTCCGGGATCATCGGCAGGTAGACGTAGATCGTGCTGCTGAGCAGATAGGTGGTGATCGCCAGCAGATCCCACGCCAGGGGCGACTGGAAGTTGTCCCACAGCCCCCGCTGGTTCGGGATGGGCAGCATCCAGTAAACATCCCATGCACGGCCCAGGTGGATGATGGGGTAGAGGCCACCGCAGATCAGCGAGAAGCTGGTCATCAGCTCGGCCGCCCGGGTGATCGGCCGGCGGTACTCGGCGTTGAACACGCGCAGGATCGCCGACACGAACGTTCCGCTGTGGCTGATGCCGATCCAGAAGACGAAGGTGGCGATGAACAAGCCCCACCCCACCGGGCGACGGATGCCGTCGATGCCCATGCCCCACCGCATCTGGTAAATCCAGTAGGCAAAGACGCAGACCAGCACAATGGCCGCCAGGATCGTGACCAGCAGCCAGTAGCCGGGGCTGGCCTTCATCATCGGCTTGAGCATGATCTGGTTCATCTCTTCCTGCGGGATGGGGTCCAGCAGGAGTCGTTCCCTGGGGTCGTCCTCGTGCGGCCAGATGAGGTTTTTGAACCTGGAGGTGGTGTCAGCCAGCATTGGACTCGCCTCCTTTCAGATAGACGACCGACGGCTCGGTGCCCATCTCTTCGAGGACCTTGAAAGCTCGCCGGCTGCGGACGAGCTCCGACACGCGGCTGTTCGGGTCGTTCAGGTCGCCGAAGACGAGGGCTTCGGGCGGGCAGGCCTGGACGCACGCGGGCTGAACATCACCGTCAGCCAGCGGTCGCTCCTCAGCTTTCGCGACGTCCTCGGCTCGCTTGATGCGGTGGATGCAGAAAGTGCATTTCTCCATCACGCCGCGGCCACGCACCGTGACGTCCGGGTTGAGCTGTGCGTTCAGCGGCTCGGGGAAGTAGGGATCATACCAGTTGAAGACCCGCGCGGCGTAGAGGCAGTTGTTGGCGCAGTAGCGCGTGCCCACGCAGCGGTTGTAAACCTGCACGTTGATGTTTTCGACGTCACTGTGGTAGGTGGCAAAGACCGGGCAAACCGGCTCACAGGGGGCGCGCTGGCATTGCTGGCACATGATGGGGATAAAACGCGCCTTCAAGTCGGGGTACTCCCCATCCCAATAGCGCTCGATGCGAATCCAGTGGCGTGCCCGACCCCGGTTCACCTCCTCGGGGCCGACCGTGGGGACATTATTCTCGGCGTGACAGGCAACAACACACGCCTGGCATCCCGTGCACCGGTCCAAATCCACCACCATCGCCCAGCGATGCGTCGTAGCAGTACTTTCACTCATTGATGGCTCCTCATGCGGGTCAAGGGATTAGGGACTAGGGATTAGGGACTAGGGATTAGGGATTAGGGATTAGGGATCACGCTTCGCGTCCCGCGTCCCACGTTCCGCGTCCCACATTTCACGTCTCGCGCTCCACGCACTACGCAATACGCACCACGCAATACGCACCACGCAATACGCACTACGCTCCACGCCCCACGTCGCGCGTTCCACGCACTACGCAATACGCACTACGTCCCACGCCTCACCCCGGTATCTTCTTATCCACATTGGCCGCGTCCACACCGATGTTGTTCTCAATGACCGGCAGCGTGCGTTGCCCGGCAACCTTCTCGACCCTCACCCGGGTCGCGCCCCAGGCCAGTTCACCGTCCGACGTGGTCTTCGCGCTGAGAATCGCCATGACGTTTGCGCCGCGGTACCTGGCGTAGCGTCCCAGGTCGGTGTGACCCTGGCCGATCGGCACGGCCACAACATCCGGTCGGATGCCGGGGTAGGGATAGACGATCGCGATGATCTCGCTCTCCGGCGCGATGATCTTAACCAGGTCATCCCGTTTCAGGCCCAGTTTGCTGGCGGTGTCGGGATTGATCTCCGCCCAGGTATCCCAGCCGGCGGTTGTCATCGGGTCGGGCGTCTCCTGCAGCCACGGCTGGCTGGCACCGCGGCCATCCCCCAGGGCATTCGATGGGTAAGGATAAAGGGTGTAGGGATACTCGCCCACCGCGCCGTCGAAATCCGCCTGCGGCACCTGGAGGGTCGCCGGCACCAGCGGCGCCGACGTCGGCGTGACGCGATCTTCGACAGTGGGCCACCACCCGCCGTGCTGTCGCCAGCCGGCCCACACCGTGTCGGCGTTCTTCGTCTGGTAGGGCGCGTCCTGGGTCACCAGCCTGGCCATCGCCGTCTTCATGAACTCCACGGTGTTTTGCCAGGGCAACGCCTGTTTCACAGGGCCGCCGAGCCGTTGGGCCAGGTCCAGGAGCACGTCTGTGGTCGCACGAGTATCGTAGAGTGGAGTCACCACCGGCTGCTGCCCGCTGAGCGCGGGACGGTCGCCCGGCGGTGTGACGAACTGGTAGCCCCAGCTCTCCAGGTAGGTCAGGTCGGGCAAGATCAGATCCGACTGGGCCGCCGTCTCGTCTACCTCCGGGCTGAAGGAAATGACAAACGGCACCTTGGCTAACCCCTCGGCGAAGCCAGCCGCCACCGGCAGCTCGTGGAGCGGGTTGCCGTGCATGAATAGTACGCTCACCTCGCCGCCCTTCATCCGGTCGATCAACGCCTGCACGTCGGCAAACCTGGCGATTTGCGCGCCGGCGAAGGCGGGATCGGGAGGCGGCGGGGTCAGGAACAGCGCGCTTTGGTCCTTAGCCAGGTGCCCTGTGAGGGCATTGAGCAGGAGCACGGCTGCGGTCGCCTGCACGCCGTTGGTGTGACCCGCCACCGTGCCACCAGGGATGGCCGTCGGTCGCTGGTAATCGCTGAAGATGCGAGCGAGTTGCTGAAGCCGGACGACATCCACCCCGCTGAGCGCGGCGATGCCTTGCACATCCACACCGGCGAAGACAGGCACGTACGGGCTGTTCCTGGCCGCGTTGGTGGGATCATCGACGATGAGCTTGCCCAGGGCCAGCGCCACCAGCCCTTCGGCGCCGGGCCTGATCGGCACCCACTGATCGGCGACCGCGGCCGTGGCCGACATGCGCGGCTCGAACTGCACGAGATAGCCGCGCTTGCCCAGCGCGCCGCCGCGCATCTGCCCGAACGCGCGGCCGTAGGCGACGGGAGATAACCACGTCTCGGCCAGGCTGGCGCCGAAGGAAAAGACCACGTCGCTGCCCGCCAGGTCGAAGAAAGGCAGCGTCGGATCGGCGCCGAGAAGCTGGCCGGTGACCCGAGACAGGGTGCCGCGACCGCCATAAGCGCCCAGGATATCGTAGAAAACCGGGTCCGGGGCGGTCAACGCCTTGACGAACGGCACCGCGATCGCGGCCAGGCTGTCGGAGATCAGGCTGCTGTAGAAAGCCACGCTGCCGGATTTGGCATTTTTCAGCCGATCGGCGACCTGCGTCAACGCCTGCTCCCACTCGATGGCCGTGAAGTTGCGACTCCCGCGCGTACTCTGGCTGACCGCGTTGCGCAGCCGATCGGGGTTGTAAAGCGCCTGCAGGCCGGCTTGCCCGCGTGCGCAGAGCCTGCCGTGATTGAGCGGGTGTTCGGGGTTGCCCTCGATTTTATGCGCCCGCCCGTTGCTGACTCGGACGATGATGCCGCACCCGGCCGAACACTGGCGGCAGGCGCTGGCATACCAGATGTTTTCGCCGGGCAGCGCTTCCTCGGGCGGCACAACGTACGGCTCCAGGGTCTCGGCCTTCTGCAGGTTGATCGTGCAACCGCTGAGCGCGATCGCCGTCCCGGCCAGACCGCCCATCTGGATGAATTGCCGGCGGGTGATGCGTTGGGTCATGGATGGCATCCCTTTCCGTGGTGCGTGGTGCGTGGTGCGTATTGCGTGATGCGTATTGCGTGTTCCGCGCAACAGGCATAACATCAGATCGTATGCTTCACGCTCCACGCTCTACGTTCTACGCTGTACGTTCTACGCTCCACGCTCTACGTTTCACGCTCCACGCTCTACGCTCCACGTCTAATAATGGCACGTAGCGCAGTCGATGAGGCGTTTGACCTTCTCCGGCGCCTGCTGGCGATGGCAGTCAAGGCAGAAACCCATGTTCAGATTGTAAGACTGGGCATAGTCCATCTGGGACACATCGCCATGACAGCTTTCGCACGCCACGCCAGCCGCAATGTGAGGGCGATGGTTGAAGTGCACGAAATCCGGCAGATCCGTCACCCTGACCCAATTCACCGGCTGCTTCGCCTCCCACACCTTGACCAGGTTGTCGATGTCCTTCTGGTCGGCGGGGTCTTTCGGCTGCACGTTGGTGTGGCATCCCATGCACTTGGCAATCGAGGGGAGTCCGGCAACAGGGCCGTCGCTCACGCCGGGATGGCAATAGAGACACGTGGCTCCCGCGGCGATATGCTTCTGGTGCTGAAAAGCCAGGGGTTGGGGCGGGGCGGCCAGCGAACGAGAGATGAAGAACATGCTGCCCGCGATTACCGCCACGATCACCAACAGGACCAGGCCCAAGGCCAGGGCAAGACGCGGGTGCTGGCGGATGAGGGATAAGATCATGTGTGCGCTCCCGTCTTCTTTGCTTCAACTGCAAGGTCATACTGTTATCGCGAGAACACGTCTCACACCACGTGATTCAGCTACTTGAGAGTTGTGAGGTACGTGACCAGGTCGTCAAGTTCTTGGCCGCTCAGTCTGTTGAAGGTCTTCGGCATGATATCAGGCTTGAAGCCCTGCGGGACGTATGCGTTCGGGGCGACGATCGACTCGCGCAGAAATGCGACGCCAGTCTTGGCCGCGCCCTTGTAGTCTGCTTCCTGGACAATCTTCTCAGCCTCGACAGCAATGCCAGCCAACGACGGGCCGACGATCGTTTTGCCGGCTTCCACCGAGTGACAGGCGGCGCAGCCGGGTGCGCCCGCCGAAGCAATCAGAGGCTCGCTGAACAGCTTCTGGCCGTTGGCAGCGTTTCCGATGGGCGCCGCGGCCGGTTGGCCGGCACCGGGCGAGGACGGCTGACTGCCGCACGAGGACAAGATCAATACCGAGATGATTAACACGAGAAACAGATCAAAAACCACACGTCTGAGCATTCGAGGATCTCTCCCTTCGCTGAGAATTTAGCGCACTGATAATGGGTCCAACATTTTAGGCGCGCTTGGGCTTGCGCGAGGCCGACCGCGCCAACCACAGGCCGCCCAGAACGCCCAAGAGCACCACGAATGGGATACCGACGACGATCAGGGTTCCCACTTGCCGCTGCGGCAACACGGGCTCGATGAATGTGGTTTCGGCTGTCCCGGCGGAGCCACGCACCCGGAGCGTACCGCTCCACTGTCCCGCCTGGTCGATCTGGATGTGCGCGGCATAGTCAACCAGATTGCCGGAATCGAAATGCGTGGCTGCGTGCGTCAGCCTGGTGCCCGTCTCGCCGTTGACCAACTCGACTATCACATCGGCATCCCGCACCTTGGCGTCAGTCTGGGGATCGCTGACCCGCACGACGAACGTCACGGTGCCAACCTGCGCCGGTTCCGGTGATGTGGTGAAGAGCAGCCGATACGGCCCCACGACCTCATCCCCGACGATGATCCGCGTGCCGCCGCCTGGGCCGAGGTTTTCAGCGTAGGCGAGGGTGGGGATCAGGAGGATCGCGAGAAACAAGAGCCACGCCCGCCCGCCGTTGAAACGGCGAACCAATCCGCGTGAACCGGCGGCTTTCGTATGGTGCGCCCGCCCGCCGTTGAAACGGCGGGCTGAAGCAGGTGAAAGCCGGTTGAAACGGGTGTGTTCAAAACGAGTTAGGGCCAACCAAGCGGAGCACCCTGAGCGGAGGTCGGCATGGGTCCGCCGACCGTAGTCGAAGGGTGCGGAGCGGTCTTTCGGGCAAGGCCGCATCCTTCGACTACGCCCCGCGGTCCTTCGACGCCGCTGCGCTTCACTCAGGAGCTGCGGGACTCCGCTCAGGACACTCGGAACTGACTTTGAATGCACCCGGTTGAAACCGGCTCGACCGCGGCCTAACCCGCTTGAGCGGGTTGCCACCTCTCTGAGCCGTGTGGCTTCAGCCCTCGGCGGTGCGGCCCGCCCCGTCGCACGCATCGGCATCATCCCCCCGCCTGCATGATCATCTGCATCGTCCCGCGCATCTCCATCGGCTGAAGCATGATCCACAGGCCAAAGCCGAGCAGTAACACGATCAGCACGATCCACGGCAACGCGGCGCCCAGGATCGCGGCACGCGCATCCTCGCCATGAGGCCGGACCGCATGCGTGCGGGCGATCTGAAAAGCGACGACGATCGCCCCGAACGCACCGGCGTAGAGCATGACGGCTTCAATCGGAAACAGCCAGCTTCCCGGCACCACCGCGCCCAGCCCCCATTGCACCTTCCCGTCGAACAGACCAACATCGGCCAGGAACGACTGGACTACGGGGACGATGGTAAGACCGCCGGTCAAGAAATGGAAACTGTAGTGGGCCAGCCACATGCCGAACCCCATCGGCGCCAGTGCGTAGACATAGCGCTGCACGACATCCCGGACGCGCGCCTGCCGGTCGCCACCCAACGCACGGCCTGCCAGCCCGGCCAAGACCAAAGACAAGGCCGGCAAAACGACCAGGCCGACCAGGAAGACCAGGATCAGCCCCGGCGCTCGCGAGGTTGTGCCGAGCCAGGCTGCCAGTTGTCCTTGCAGGACGTTCACCGGACGGATCATGTTGAAAGCGTTCAGAAAGGCGCCGAAGGTAAAAAGGACGACCAGCGCCGCCAGATCCGTGCGCCGGCTGAAGCGGCCGACGCCGGAGCGAAACGGATCGGTCCATAGCTCCGCGGTCGGCGTGCGTGCGACCAGCCCGATGTTGTCGTACGGACAGGCGTGCACGCAGTCCAGGCAAAAGGTGCAATCCATGTTGCCGGCTTTGCGCGGCTGGAACAGCCACACCTCACAGCCGCGGGCAGCGCCGGACTCCCGCCGCGTCTTCGCGGTGAGGCTTGAACGGGCGGTGATGCAGTCTTTGGTCCGGCATGCATCGCACATAGCCGGTCGGCGAACCTTGATCTCCAGGGGCGAAACCAGCGACCCGAAAAAGTTGAACTGCCCCAACGGGCACACGTATTTGCAAAACGCCGCGCCCTGGAAGACGGTGTCCACCGCGAACGCGACCAGGAAATACCCGACCGTGACCCAGGCGGTCAGCCACGGGCTGGCCCACAGGCTGAAATACTCGTAGCAGAAGAAGAAGGCGACGATCAACGCGAGAGCCAACCATTTGTTGCGCAGCGCCCGCGGCACCGGCCGTCCCCCGCCCCAGAATCGCTCACGGAGCCAGCGCCCGGCCTGCCGAGGCAGCATGAACGGGCACGCCATGCAAAACAGATTGCCCCCCACCAGCAGGGCCAGGACGACGAGCCCCCGGTAGTGTAACCACGCGCCGACCGTCGCCAGGTTCTTGGGCGCGAGCTGCGGCCCGACCAGGCCGTCGAAAATCATCAGCGCGGCCAGGAGGACGATCGGCGCCTGCATGGCAGTGCGTGCGTGCCGCCATCTCAGGAACGCGCCAGCGATGGGCCAGGACAACAGATCGAGGCGAGAAGAATAAGCTTCAATCGTCATGAGCTTGTCATCACGCTAAGCCCGGCATCCAAAGCGACACCGAGGCTCTACTTGGCCTGAACGCTCACCGGAAACCGGCGCGTCACGGTTCGCCCGTCCGGCAGCGTGAACTTGACGTCCACAAACCAGTCGCCACCCATAGTCCAGCTCAGCGGGACACGGTAGACGCCGCCATCGCCGACAGAGGCATTACCGGTAGAAGGCACCATGCCGGCATGGCTCATGTTCGCCTCGACCGCAAGCTGAGCGTCGTTTACCGGCTGGCCAGCCGGGTCGTGCAACGTTACAATAACCAGGCCATCACCCACAATTGGCGTCGCGGGCTCGGTGCTCAAGGTGACGCCGAAGTTGTCCTGGGTGACGGGGTTGGCGTGCTGCGCTCGTCCACAGCCAGCGAGGAGCAGAAACGCCAGACCCAAACAGAAAACCACCTTGCGCATCTCGTGCTGTCCTGAAAATCGCACCTCAGTTCGGCTCGATCTCCTGACCGAGCCAGGCGGCGGTCTCCCGACCGCCGCGAACCAGGTGAAAGGTTTTCACCCGCAGGAGTCGTGGTGCCGAGCCCGGCATGAGAAACTGCTCTGGAAATCGCCCAGACGTGCCATCCACGAATGCACGAATAGCTTCCCGTTGGATTCGTGAATTCGTGTCATATTCGTGGACGGCCGCTGCCGACTTTCAGCCGATTCGCAGCACGAAGATCATCGGAATAACCAGCACGAACGGGATGAAGAAGATGAACGCGAACCAGCGGCTGTCGAACTTCAGGTGCATGAAGTATAGGATGACCAACAGCGCCTTCACCAGCGAAAGTGTCAGCAGGATCGGCACCTTCGGCAACTGCGGAACATAGGTCACGGCCACCTCGATGGCGGTCAGGACGGCCAATGACAGGAACACCAGCAGGTACGGCGGGTGACGATGCCTGGCGACAGGCCGGCTTTGTTCCACGATCTCCATGACGACTCCCTCAAATCAGGTAAATGATGGTGAAAAGCAGGATCCAGACGACGTCCACGAAATGCCAGTAGAGGCCGAAAATCTCGACTCGCGCATAATCTGTGTCTGTGAACCTACCCCTGGCCGCTTGAGCGATCAACCACAGGCACCACACCAGGCCGATGAACACGTGGAAGCCGTGGAAACCGGTGACAGTGAAGAAGCCGCCGCCGAACAGGCTGCCCGAGGGCGTCAGCTCGCCCGACGTAATCAGCCCGGCGTACTCGTAGATCTGCAAGCCCAGGAAGGTCGCGCCGAGCGCGAACGTGAGCACCAGATAGCGGAGCAGCTTCTTCTTGTCGGCGTCCTGGATGGCGGCCAGGCCCAACACGACCGTCGTGCTGCTGACGATCAGGACAAAGGTGCTGACCGCGGTCTTCGGGATGTTGAGCACGTGATTGGCTGCCGCCGGGCTGCTCGCTCGCATCTGGAGGAACGCGCCGATCAACGACGAGAACAGCATCACTTCGGTGGCGAGGAAGAGCCACATGCCCAGCTTGCGATTGTCGAGACCTGTGCGGATCATCGTTGCGTCAACGAATTCACTCATGAGATCTCCCCTGGTTGTTCATTGCGTCCGAACTTACCGTCTCTCAATTCCCGCCCGGCACACCGGGCGCGGACGCCGGTTGGACCGGTGGGATAATGCGTTCGCCATAACCGTAGGGGTCGCTGTCCACGACCGGCGGGACCGGGTAGTTGTGCACCGGCGGGGGCGACGGGATCGTCCACTCCAGGCTCAACGCGCGCCAGGGATTGGGCCCGGCCACCTTGCCGCGCTTCAAGCTCACCAGCGCGTTCCAGATGAACGGCAAAGTGCTGATCGCCAGCAGGATCGCGCCGATGGTCGCCACCAGGTTCAGCGGGGCAAACTCCGGCGTGGTCGCGTAGGTCGCCACGCGGCGGGGCATACCTTCCAGGCCGAGCTGGTGCATCGGCAGGAAGGTGATGTTGAAGCCGAAGAAATTCAACCAGAAATGCAACTGACCCAGCCGCTCGTTCAGCATCCGGCCGGTGATCTTCGGATACCAGAAGTAGAGGCCCGCGTAAAGCGCCATTACGCTGCCGCCGAAGAGCACGTAGTGCAGATGCGCCACCACGAAATAGGTTGCCTGCACGTGGATATCGATCGGCACGGACGCCAGGAAGATACCGCTCAGCCCGCCCACGACGAACAGCGAGATGAACCCGAGCGCGAACATGGCCGCGGTGGTGAAGCGCAGCTTGCCGCCCCACACCGTCGCCAGCCAACTGAAGATCTTCACCCCCGTAGGCACCGCGATGACCATCGACGTAAGCATGAATGGGATGCGCAGCAACGGGTCCATGCCGCTGACGAACATGTGATGCGCCCACACCAGGAAGCCGAAAATGCCGATCGCCAGGCTGGAGAAGGCGATCAGCTTGTAGCCGAAGATCGGCTTCCGGGCGAACACCGGCAACACCTCGGAGATGATGCCGAAGCCGGGCAAGATCATGATGTACACAGCCGGGTGCGAGTAAAACCAGAACAGGTTTTGCCACATCAACGGATCACCGCCGGCCGTCGGGGCGAAGAAGTTCGTGCCGACGATGCGGCTGAGCGCCAGCAGGGCCAGCGCGCCGGACAGCACCGGCGTGCCCAGGATGATGATGATCGAGGTAGCGACGATCGCCCACGCCATCAGCGGCATGCGCATCAGGGTCATGCCCGCGGCGCGCATGTTGAAGATCGTCACCATGAAGTTGATCGCGCCGAAAATCGACGAGAAGCCGATGAATTGGAGCGCGATCGCCCAGATGGTCTGTCCGACGGAGGTCTGAAGGCTCAGCGGCGGGTAAGCCGTCCAGCCGCTTTCCGCGCCGCCCACGAGGAAGCTGAGCAGCATCAGGATAGCGCCGGGGATCAGCAGCCAGAAGGCCAGGGCATTGAGCTTGGGAAAGGCCATGTCATTAGCGCCGATCTGCAGCGGGATGACGAAGTTCGCCAGCCCCGCGAACGCGGGGATGATCCACAGGAAGATCATCACCGTGCCGTGGATCGTGAAGAGCTGGTTGTAATGGCTGCCGGTGAAGAATTGGTTGTTGGGTTGCGATAACTGAACGCGAATCAGCTCGGCCAGGATACCGCCGAACATGAAAAACATAAACGACAACACCAGGTATTGGACGCCGATGACCTTGTGATCGGTGTTGAAGACGAAATAGTCGCTGAGCTTTCGCCCGCCGTGCCGGACGAGGCCGCGGCCCGTATCCTCGGTGGTGGTCATGAGTGTTTCTCCCGTGACAATAGACAATCGACCATGGACGGTAAAAAGGCAGGTCCAGGGCGCTTAGGAGTCGTCACGAAATAAGTGTTACATCTTGCCTCATGTCCCAAAGTGAGCATCCTGAGCGGAGCACGGCATCAGTCCGCCGTGCACAGTCGAAGGATGCGGCCTTGTGGGAGCCGCTCCGCACCCTTCGACTGCGTGGCCGGAACAGCACGGCCAACTCCGCTCAGGGTGCTCCGCTTCGGTTGAATCACGACATATGACACTTATTCTGTGACAGTTCCTTACCCGCCGTCCAGTGTCACTTCTGCGCCAACAAGAACGCCACCAGGGCGTTCAGGTCGTTGTCTGAAATGCGCAACGCGAAGTCTTGCGGCATGATGTTAGCCGGGTAGTTCGGCACCACGTAAGCGTTGGGCTTGAGGATCGAGGTTTTGATGTAGTCCGCAGCCGACTGGCCCGCGACCCTGCTGCCGGCGCGCGTTCCGATCCCGTCGAGGTTCGGGCCAACCTGCCCCGTGGCACCTACGGCAGTCAGCGTGTGGCATGCGTTGCAGCCGTAGGTGTTGAAAGCCTGCTTGCCTGCTGCCAGCGGATCGGTCGCCGCGGCCTGTGCCGCCTGTGCTTTGACTGCGTTCTGGCCTGCCAGCCACTCCTTGAAATCAGCGTCGGACTCCACGACCACCTGCGAACGCATCAGCGCATGGCCCGCACCGCACAACTGGGTGCAGACGATGGGATAGGAGCCGAGGTCTTTGCCGGTGATATACGTCTCGGTCACCCGGTCGGGCATGATATCCTTCTTAATACGGAAGGCGGGCACCCAGAACGAATGGATCACGTCGTTGGAGCGCATTTTGAGGTGAACCTGGCGATCCTGGGGGATGTGCAGATCGCCGGATGTGATATCCTGGGCGGGGTAATAGAACTGATAGGCAAACTGTACGGCCTTTACCTCGACGACCAGCTCGTCGGGCTGAGGCTTTTCGATTTGCGCCAGCACGCGATAGCTGAACACGGCCAGGAATACCACGATGATCGCCGGAACAGCCGTCCAGAAAACTTCGAGCTTAGTGTTGCCGCGGATCGGCTGCGCGTCGGTGTCGTCGTCAGGCTGGCGACCGAAGCGCATGATGGAGTACAGCAAGAATCCCTGGACGATGACGAAGATCGTGGCAGCGATGCCCAATGTGACGCTGAACAGGGTATCGATGAGCGAACCTTCAACCGACGCGGCATGACTCAAGAAGGGATTGTTGGCGCCTACCAGGATGCCGACAACGATCGAGATAAGGCCGAGGACCACTGCAACCAGGGTGCTGGTGGAATCAAACGCCCGCGGGCCGCCGGGCGCGTGGGAGGATATAGGGTCGGACATATCGTTCTATGCTCCCCCTCAACGGTCTGAAACGAGTGCGATCCAACATCCGAAAGCGACTGCGATTTTACGATCTGAAATGGGGTAGCTCTGTAGTTCACGATACGATTAAAGCCGACTCACAGTCCAAAATAGGACAGCCTCAATTCTACCGCGTTGGTAGACTCTGTCAAGTCCCTTCCACTCGTTTGTGCTCGTCAAGTGCCTGTGTACGCTGGCGATAGAGCAGGACGTAACCTGCCAACACAATGCCCGCAAACGAGAACCACTGGATCGCATAGCCCAGGTGCGGGCCTTCGCTGAGATCGATCTGCGGATCGGGGCGCGGAAAGCGGCGCGCCGCCGCGCCACCGACCGCCTCCTCCAAATACATCGACAGCAGCGGATAGGGCACCTGCTCCTGGATGCGCGGGATCTCCACTCGATACCAGGCGTCTAGCCGCGGCCGATCGGGCCCCAGGGGCGGATCGGCTGGCGAGAGGTGGCTGAGCCGGGCCTCACTCTGCCGCAGGATGCCCTGCACCTCCACTTCGCCGGCAACATCATGGAACTGGGCGCGCTGTTCGGGGCTCGACAGCTCGTACGGGATCCAGCCGCGATCCACCAACACCGCCTCCGCGCTGCCCACGATGCGCAACGGGACGATAGCGTGAACGCCGGGCAGCTCGTTGTAAGCGCGGTTGCGCAAGATGATTTCCTGGCCGAAGTCATACGTCCCGCGGACAACTGCCCGGCGCAGGTTGGCCTGCTGGGGATCGAGCGGGCTGCCGTCCAAGAGCAAGGATGGCTCGTTCATCCGGGCGATCATCTGCGCGTTGGCCGCCCGCCTCTGCCCAAGCCGGCCGAGCTGCCAGAACCCCAGGGTCACGAAGGCCGCCATCAGCAGCGCGACGCCGATGGTGGCCCACAGCCACCCGCCGCGGAAAGGCGAAGGTGGATGTGTGTTCACTGGGGTCGCGCCATCTTGATGAGCGGCCGCTGCGCCCCGGCAGACGCACCGCTCGCGGTGGGGATGCCCGGACACGTGAGATCGCGACACTTGCGGATCAGCACATCGTCTACATATGCCCCCTCGGGGAAATGTCCGGCCGCGTCGCTGGCAAAAATGAAGGCAATCCATACCCGCGACTGGCCCAGCAGATTCACACCCGTGAGATCATCGCCCAGGTTGAACGAGATCGGCGTCCACCCGCCCGGATTCGCGGTGAGGTAACTGACGGTGTAATTCGCGTTATCGGGCGACGCGCCCCAGTAAACCTGATCGTCGCCGGGCGTCTGGTTGAGCCAGAGCTGAAACCGCAGCTCTGCCGCCTTGGCGTCCGCCAGGCTGAACGGCCCGTAGACCATCCAGGAAGTCACGCCGTCGGGGTAATCGCTGCCGCAGGGGAGATCCTTCCCGCTTGACCCTCCGCCAACCGCCCAGGCGCTGGCGTTGCCGCTGTGGGGCCGGCAATCGCGCGGCGCCCAAACGTACCGGCCTTCAGGAGTCTGGCTGTCATCGAAGAAGCTCCACAAGGGGCCTGGAGGCGTCTCAAAGCCCTCATCGAGAATGGTGATCCATCCGTCGGGGCCGGGCGTAGATTCAGGGCCGAAGAGCAGCGAAAAGTAGTACCGATGCTGCGGCGTGTCGGCATGGGCGCGCAGCGCGGCCCCTGCTGCCGGCAGGAGCAGGATCAAGATCAAGAGCAACACCATTGGGATGCGTCTCATAGCATCACCTCTTGCGGGAACGCCCCCGCAGATTGGTCGAAGGTAGTTGCATCACACTTTCGGGGTGATCGCCTGACCTCTCCCCCGGCCCCTCCCCTACGAAGGGAGGGGAGTCGCCCAGTTCCCCCTTCCTTCGCAGGGAAGGGGGTCAGGGGGTTAGGTCACGCCTCTGGTTTCAAAGTAGTTCCTCGCGTGCGCGACAGCCCGCGCCCGGCTCAGGTGTGCGCAGCCAGCCGCCCGTCCAAACCGAGATCGCCGGCGATCCCCTTCATCGCCTCCAGCACCACGCCGACGTGCTCCCAGATGTCTATGTCCAACTCGGCCGCACCCTGCTCGATGTCCCGCCGGTTGATCGCCGCGGCGAAGAGCTTGTCCTTCCACTTTTTCTTCACCGAGCTGACCTCCACGTCGCGGATGTCCTTCGAGGGGCGGACGTAGGCCACGGCCATGATGAGGCCGGTGAGCTCGTCGGTGGCCCACAAAGTGGAATCGAGCTTCGTGGTGCGCGGGATGCCCAGGTAGGGCGCGTGCCCGGCCACAGCCTGGATCAGTTCGGCCGGGTAATTCAACTCGCGGAACAACCGCAGCGCCGTCCGTGGGTGGCCGTTCACCGGATCATCCATGTCGGGGTAGCGCTCGAAGTCGAGGTCGTGCAGCAGCGCGGTGACGCCCCACAGCATCTCGTCGCCGCCGAAGCGCTGTGCGTACGCCCGGGTCCCGGCTTCCACCGCCAGCACGTGCTTGCGCAGGCTATCGCTGGCAATCCATTCGCAGACCAGGTTCCAGGCTTCATCTCGGGTCGGTAAGGGCATGAGGTTCTCCTTTCAATCTCTCTGGGTAGCGTTCGATCATAGTCCCATATCTTCCTGGGGTCCCAACACAGGCAGCGGCCGGGCGATCTTCACGTCCCACCATGCGACCAGGGTGGCAGCGGCGTCGCGCAGGCGGTAATAGCGGTCCGACCCGTAGACACGACGGTCGGCGGAAAAGCCGACGGCATCCACTCCCAGGCTTCGGCAGGTGAACATCGCTCGGGGCAGGTGAAACCGCTGGGTGACCAGGATCGCCCGCTCCACCCCAAAGATGGCCTTCGCCCGGTAGCACGTGTCGTACGTGCGGCGGCCGGCGAAATCGCGCACGATGTCGGCCGCCGGCACGCCGCGAGCCACCGCGTAATCGTACATGCGGCTCGGCTCGTCGTAGTTGACGAAACGATTGTCGCCGCTGACCAGCAGCTTGCGCACCTTGCCTGCCCGGTAAAGCTCGATGGCGGTATCCATCCGGTCAGCCAGCATGGGGCTCAGCCGGCCATCCGCGAGGATACCTGCGCCGAAGACGATTGCCACGGGCGCTTCCGGGACACTCGCCAGATCGGTCAACACCGTGCGGTCGTAGCGCCACTGGATCCAGGCCCAAACGCCGACCGCCGCCCCCGCAGTCAGCAGAACAGTGACAAAAACAACCCTGAGTGTACGTCGCATAGCTTAGAACAGGTCCCCAGGATAGGATGCATACTCGACGCCGGGGTCTTTCACCACGCGCAGTTTCGGCGGTTCCGCTTCGTCCTCCGGCCATTCCACCTTTTCGTAGACGGCAGATAACGATAGGTTGCAGTCGATGGAGGCGAAATGTGCGACCGCATCCAACGTCCTGTAGTCGCTGAGCAGCCATTTCCCATCTGGCCGGCGCGCGTAGTGTTGCACCATCGGCTGACTCTGCGCGACGAGCACGTAGTCGGTGAGCGACTCCAGGGTGCGATAGTGGTCGAACTTGGTTGTCCGATCATAGGCTGCGGTTGACCTTGAGAGGACTTCGATGATCAGGGTCGGATTCAGCAAGGTATCCTGCTGGCGATCCTCAAACTGGGGCCTGCCGCAGACGATTACGATATCGGGGTAGGTGTAGAGGCCAGTGGCGTGCACCTTGACGCGCATGTCACTGGAATAGATTCTGCAGGCTTTCACCCTGACTTGAGGTCCCAGGCCAAGCACGAGGTTCACGACGATCGCGTTGTGCGCTTCGCTCGCACCAGCCATCGCGTAAATCTCGCCATTCCAATACTCGCTCTTGGTGTTCGCCTCGCGTTCCAGGCGCAAATATTCGTCTGGAACGATGAAATTCTTCGGTTGTGGTTGCACAGGCTCACACTCCGCCAGGAAATCCCCCCTGGAAAACCCTTGACGCGCTCTTCACGGCACAGGTATAATGCTCGCACCGCCGACTGTTAACCGGATTCCAAGAAACCTCCTGTATAAGTGCATTATACGGAAGGTTTCGCATTTGACAATCCAGGTATGGGAAGCTCCCATCGAAAAGGAATGGCGCCCACCGATGCAGTGGGCGTCAAGGGGTAGCATCCAGATACAGGAATTTCAAAACTTCATGTACAAGCCCAGGCGAGGACGTAACACCAGGACACTGTGGGTGCTCGTCATACTCGCGATCATCTACAGCGGTGTGCTCCATTTCCTGCGCACGTTGACCGGTCGAGTCCTGGTGGATGGCGCGATCGGCGTGCTGTTAGGCTTGTTCGTCTGTTCGCGTTCGGCTGCCAACATGTTGGACATGCTGCTCTTCGAGCGATATTTTCTGCGTCGACCCGCGTCCAGGCGCTCCGATGTTTTGTGGATCGCGCTTAACCTGCTGGTTCTGGTAGTCGGTTGGATCACCATTGTCGCTGGGACGACGCGATTCACCAGCAGACCAGGTTGAGCCATTCCTGGCTTCCAGATCTTACTTAGAACTTACGCAGTGATACCCGAAGCATCCTGAGCGGAGTCCCGCCGCAGTACGCGGGACGCAGTCGAAGAGCCTATCCTGAGCGAAGCCGAAGGAATGCGCCTGGGCCTGAAAGACCGCTCCGCACCCTTCGACTGCGCCGGGGGCCCTACCCCGGCTCCGCTCAGAGCCTGCCCTGAGCTTGTCGAAGGGGTGCTCCGCTTTAACGAATTGCGTAAGTCCTGTGCTTTCCGACCTGGTCCACGATATCCGATGCAGTTTCCCGCTCCGGTCGAGCCAGGCGCGGGAGCATCCCCGGATGATTTGATATCAAGCGAATACGGAGAGACGTTCATGGCGACTACCAATGGCCCCAAGGCCAAGCCCAGCATGAGGATCGAAGTGGAGGAGGACGGGCCATACACCGTTTACGGCAACATCCCCCTGGTGCGCAAGACGCAGGTCGTTTCCGAGTACGGCGAGCCGCTGACCTGGCAGAAGGAAGAGACGATCGAGACCGATGAAACGTACCAGCTTTGCCGCTGTGGTGAGTCCAGTGATAAGCCTTTTTGCGATTCGACGCACCGACAGATCATGTTCGACGGCACGGAGACGGCCGATACGCGGCCGACCGCGCAGCGCCGGATCACCTACAAGGGGAGCACGAAGATCGTCGTACGCCGCGACCTGGCCCTATGCACGGAGGCAGGCTTCTGCGGCACACGTTTCGCGCAGATCGAGGAGCTGGCTGCCCACACCGATGACACGCAGGTGAGGGCGCAGGTTATGGCCATGATCGAGCGGTGCCCGTCCGGCTCGCTGGTCTATGCCCTCGCCGAAGGGCAACCCGAGATCGAGCCCGACCTGCCCAAGCAGATTGCCGTGACGACCGAGATTACATCGGATGGGCCCATCGCCGGCCCGCTGTGGGTGACCGGCGGCGTTCCCATCTTTCGCGCCGATGGCAAGCCATTCGAGACCCGCAACCGCGTCACGCTCTGCTGCTGCGGTCGCTCGAAGACCAAGCCCCTGTGCGATGGGGCGCACCGGAAGCATCAGTAGCCACACGCTTTCAATCACCACCTGATACCTGCGGAAGCCACCGGAGGTGTGTATGAATCCGCCGTCTTCTCTCGATCCCATGCCGACCGGCGCAGGGCCCAACCCCCATTTCAGGGCCTTCTGGGTGGATGCCTTCCATCCGGGTATCAAATCGCCCGCGGAGGTGGATCAGCTCATCCACGACGTGCAGGCCGCCAACGCCAACGCGGTTATCGTCCAGGTGCGCCGGCGAGCCGATGCGTACTACAACCGGACGATCGAGCCACGCAGCCCCGAATTGCAGAGACAGCCCAATTACGATCCGCTGGCGTACTTGATCGAGCGAGCGCACGCCACAGTGCCGCCCATCGCGGTGCACGCCTGGTTGGCGGCCATGCCGATCGCCACCGTCAGCGCACCGCCGAGCGCGCCGGAGCACGTTTACTTCGCGCACGGTCCTGCCGCGCAGGGTGATGCGATGTGGCTGTCCGTCGCCTTCGACGGCACCCTCGCCGCGGAGGACACCTACTCGCTCGATCCCGGTCATCCGGGCGCCGCGCAGTACATCGTGGATGTGACCCTCAACCTGGTCCGCAACTACGCGGTGGACGGCATCCACCTCGACCGCATCCGCTACGCGGGGGCCCAGTTCGGCTACAACCCCATCAGCCTGGCGCGCTACGCCGCGAGCCGCAGGAATACCGACGCGGCCGCCACCCCCGCGCCGAATGATCTCGCCTGGCAGGGGTGGCGGCGCGATCAGGTAACACACCTGATGCGCCAGATCTACCTGGAGACCGTCGCGCTCAAGCCGGAGGTGGTGGTCACCGCGGCGACCATCCCCTGGGGCGCCGGTCCGACGAGCGAGATCGCATGGCTGCGGGGCAGCGCGATGACCGGCGTGTTCCAGGATTGGCGCGGCTGGCTGCGCGAGGGCATCCTGGACATGGCGATCCCGATGAACTACGACCGGGAGGCCGACGCCCGGCAGCGAGCATGGTTCGATGCATGGATCGAGTGGGAGAAAAACCAGCGCGGCGACCGGCACCTCGCCATCGGGGTTGGCGCGTTTCTGAACGACATTAGCGACACGCTCGCCCAGGCGCGGCGGGCGCTCGCGCCGTTGGCCACCGGCCAGACCGCGCAAGGCATCGCTTTCTATTCGTACGCGGCGGTCGATAAGGATGGCTCACCGCGGGAGGCACTGTTCCGCGCCTTGGCGGCCACCGATCCGGACGGTCTCCAGCCGATCTTCGCCGCGCCGGTACCCACGCCCGAGATGCCCTGGAAGAGCCGACCGGCAGCCGGATATCTCAAAGGCACGGTCCGGTATGCCAACGGCCGACCGGGCGATGTGCTGACCGTCGCGCTCAGCGGCCCGGCCGAGCGCGCCCTGACTGTGTCGGGCACCGGTTTTTACGGTGCGACTGAACTGCCGCCGGGCACCTACGCCCTCACTGTGACCCACGGCCGCGAGGTCATGGCCGTCGAGCTGACAGACATTAATGTCGGACAGGTCGCGACGTTGGATATCACGTTATGAATCGGGCCTCTACCATCGACTTCATGGACGAAAGCGACTGGGATCAAGTTCGTGCTATTTACCTGGAAGGGATTGCCACGGGCCAGGCGACCTTCGAGACCGAAGCGCCGTCGTGGCAGCAATGGGATGCCAGCCATCTGCCCGTGAGGCGACTGGTGGCGTGTGCAGGCGAAAGACGAGAGAACGCTGTCCCTGCGATCCTCGGTTGGGCCGCGCTGAGCCCGGTCTCGGAGCGCTTGGTTTACGCCGGGGTTGCAGAAGTCAACCTGTATGTGGGCGCTGCCGCACGCGGACAGGGTGTGGGCGCCGCGCTGCTGGCCGCGCTGATCTCCGTGTCCGAGTTGCACGGCATCTGGACGCTCCAGGCCGGCATCTTCCTGGAGAACGCGGCGAGCCTGGCTTTGTTCAAGAAACTGGGCTTCCGCGAGGTCGGCCGGCGCGAGCGGCTGGGCCGGCTGAGGGGAATCTGGCGAAACGTGCTGCTGCTGGAACGGCGGAGCACAGCGGTCGGGATCGACTGACATTCCATGGCGCTTCAGCCGGTTTCAACCGGCTTGCACCTGCCTCAGCCGTGCGGTTTCAACCCACGGCGGGCCTGCCCGCTACCTCCCGTTGCACCCGCAACAACTCACCGATCCCGCCCGCGGCCAGATCAAGCAGATGATTGAGCACCGCCCGGTCGAACGGTTGATGCTCAGCCGTGCCTTGCAACTCCACGTAGCGGCCTTCCCCGGTCATCACCACGTTCATGTCCACCTCGGCGTTCAGATCCTCGGCATAACACAAATCCAACAGCGGCTCGCCGTCTACTACTCCTACACTGACCGCGGCGACCGGCGGCAGCAAAACCTCGGCCGGGACGATCTCGGAATCAACCAGGTGCCGCAGCGCGGCCGCCAGTGCCACATAGCCACCTGTGACCGACGCGGTGCGCGTGCCGCCGTCCGCCTGGATCACGTCGCAGTCCACGATGATCTGTCGCCGGCCCAGCAGGCGGAGGTTCACCGCGGCGCGCAGGCTGCGGCCGATCAGCCGGCGGATCTCCTGGGTGCGCGCCTGGGGCGTGGTCTCGCGCGGGGTGCGAACGGTGGTGCTGCGCGGCAACATGCTGTACTCGGCAGTCACCCAGCCGCCCTCACTGATCTCTCGCTGCATCCAGGGCGGCAGGCGATCTTCCACCGTGGCGTTGCAGAGCACCACGGTGTCCCCCTGGGTGATCAGCACGGAGCCTTCGGCATAACGAGTGTAACCCGGTTCCAGGCGCACGGGGCGCAGTTGGTCGGCGCGGCGGCCATCGATTCGCATCGTTCACTCCTTATCAGTTGAACGCGTCAGCCATTTCCGGTAGACGCGATAGCGCTTGTAAATCCGTGCGCCCATGTGCTCGGCCAGGATCGGCGTGCGCGGGTTATCGTCGGAGGTGAGCGATAAATCGGCCCAGCGATATCCCCTGGCGGCCGCGCGGCGCGCCAACTCGTCGAAAAGCAGCACTGCGACGCCGGTATCCCAGTACTCCGGCGGCACCAACACGCTCTTCACCGCAAGCGACCTGGGCCGGCGGCGCATCCGCAGCAACAACTGCGCGTAATTCCAGGGATAGCGCAGGCCATTCACACCGATCAGCACCTCGTTCATGTCCGGGATGCCAGGCAGCCACCCGACCGCCTCCCCCTCGGCCGTCTCCGCAAAGAGTATCAGCTCGGGGTCAGCGATCTGCCGGAACGGTTCCAGTAGGGCCGAAAGCGCCGAACGCTCCCACGGCATGGCATCGGGCAGGTGAGCCAGCGAGCGATTGATCAGCCCGTGGATGCGATCGATCTCGACGTCCCATTGCGCCAGATTGGCCCCGCGCACCCGGAAGCGGCCGCGTGCCCGCACGCGCTCCGCCAGCCGCGCCAGCCGCTGAAATGGCGGCGCGGTGAGGTCGATCTCGCGGCCATAGGCCAGGTTCTCCCCGCGCGCGGGTTTGAAGCCGTACGCGTCGAAGAAGCGCGCGTAGTACGGTGGCGTGTGCCCGCACAGGATCGCGGGCGGCCGGTCGCGACCCTCCAGCAGCACGCCGTACGCGTCCTCGTAGTCCAGGTTGAAAGGGCCGTAGAGGGTATCCAGGCCGCGCGCTCGCGCCCATCCGGCCGCGTGGTCGAACAGCGCGGTCGCGACCGCGTCGTCATCAACGCAATCGAAGAAGCCAATCACGCTGTCGCGCCAGTTTCGCGACGCGTGCGCGGCCCGATCCTCCGCGCAGCAGATGGTCCCCACCGGCACGCGGCCGCGCCAGGCGATGAAGAACTCCGCATCCCCCCGCTTGAAGAACGGGCCTCGCCGTGGATCGCTGGCCGCCGCCCGGTCGGATAACAGCGGCGGCACCCAGATCGGGTCGCCCCGGTAGATGCGCCAGGGAAATGTCAGGAAGGTCCGCCGCTCGTTGCGCGTCGCGACCTGCCGGACCTCAACCATCGTCATGCCAATCTCCTGCAATACAACGTCATTGCGAGGGAAATAGCCCGAAGCAATCTGCCGCGTCCGGCTGGGATTGCTTCGGGGCTGCGCCCCCCTCGCAATGACAGCCTGATTTCTAACCCTGCTCAGCGCCCGCGCCGCGAGAACGCCGAGCTTCCACTTGCGCGGCGATGGCCGCGTAATCCTCACGGCCCAAGGGGTAGAGGAGCGCAAACACGATCCCCAGGCATAACAGCACCGCGGGGATCGGCCCCGCGACGATGCGAATGCCGGTCACTGCGGCCGCCGGCTGGGCTGCGCTGTTCGGCACGTAACCGGTCGCATCCAACACCAGCAGCGCCAGCGGTACGGCTGCGCTGGCCGCTACCTTCTGCGCAAGGGTGATCAGGCTGTAAAACATCCCCTCGTGGCGTTCGCCGGTGTGCCACTCGCCCCATTCGATGGCATCCGGGATGATGGACCAGGGCAGCACATGCGCGGCAGAAACCCCGATACCGGCCAGCACACACAACGTCAAGATGAACGGCAACGGGGTCGCCGGACTCAGCGATGCCAGCACAAGTTGCACCGCAGCCCAAAAGGCAATACCGGCAACGTAGGCCCAGCGTTTGTTCAGCCGCCTCGACATCCATTGCCACAGCGGCAACGCGAGGATCGCCACCACGAAGATCGTTGCCATGATCAGATCGCTCTGCGCTTCCTGCCGCACCACGTACTTGATGAAGAAGAGCAAGATCGCCTGCAGGATGCTCATCGACACCCAGGTGAACAGGTAGATGCCCAGGCCGAAGAGGAACGGGCGATTGCGGACGGCCGCGCGCACCGATCCCTTGATGCTCGGCTGCGCCTGCGACATCAGCTCGGGGCGCTCGCGCGCGGTGACGAAGACCACCAGCAACGGCAGCGCCGAGAGCAGCCCGAACGCGCCGCCCATGAATAACACGCGGCCGGCGTGGTCGGGCTGGAAACCATCCACGATCATCAGCGGCACGGTAAACGCGACCAGGCTGCCCACAATCGAAAAGAACATGCGCGTCGCGGTCAGCGAGGTGCGCTCGTCGTAATCGGGCGTCAGCTCGGGGGTCAGCGCGTAGTAGGGGATGTACGCAAAGGTCGCCGCGGCCTCGAACAGCACATAGGCTGCCGCGTAGTAGATCGCCAGCGGTAGATCGCCTTGCAGCGGCGGCCGCCACCACATCAGCGTGAACCCCAGGGCGAGCGGCAGCGCCGCGAACAGCAGGAAGGGGCGCCGGCGGCCCCAACGGGTGCGCGTGCGGTCGGTGATGTAACCGATGATCGGATCGTTGATGTAGTCCCAGGTGAGACCGACGAAGATCGCGGCCGCAGCCACCCTGGGCGCGACGCCCACGACATCGGTGAGGAAGATAGCGAAATACGCGGCGATGATCGTGGTGGTCAGGCTGAAGCCGAGGTCGCCCACGCCGTACAGCCACCGCTTCAGACGCGAGAGTTGGTTCAAGGGGAAGTCTCCTGGGCGAGAGGATGCCATATGCAGCGCAGTTATTCTACCGCCTCATCCGGCGTACGTCAATCTTCGATTCAGGCATCAGGGCCGATCCGGTGCAGACGACCGAGCCGCCTCTTCGAGGGTGCGTTCAAGGTTTGCATTGGCATGCGCTTATCGTGCTATGTGTCTGGCACGTCGCCTGTCACATGTCACGCAGAGCGTGAACGGGTCGGTAGCTCAAGGTGCGTTACGGCAAGTCGCCAGTGAAGCATCCGTCGTGCGCCAACGGCGGAGAACGGATGCTTCGCCGCATACTCACCGTCCCGGAAGACCCGGGGCCCACCCGCTCACGCTCTGCGTGACAGAGCGGAGTTTTCGGCGCAAAAACCTGTACCGCACCGCCTCTTCGACCGGCGGTTGCGCGTCTGAAGGGTGTGCGCTACAATGCCGCGCCGAAATGCTCTTATCTCTCCCGCAGTGAAGGCTCATGTACAAGCGTATCGTCGTCAAACTCGGCACCAGCGTGCTCACCGGCGGCACACGCCAGCTCGACCGCGCCCACATGGTCGAGATCGCCCGGCAATGTGCCGTGCTCCGGCGCCAGGACTGTGAAGTGATCGTCGTCAGTTCCGGGGCTATCGCGGCCGGGCGCGAGCGGCTGGGACATCCTAACCTGCCACCCACCGTAGCCGCCAAACAGATGCTCGCGGCCGTGGGCCAGGGCTGGCTGATGCACGTGTGGGAAAGCCTCTTCGACATCTACGGCCTCCATGTCGGGCAAATGCTCCTGACGCGCGCGGACGTGGCCGACCGGGATCGGTTCCTGAACGCCCGCGACATGCTCGCAGCGTTGCTGGAGAACAGCATCATTCCCATCATCAACGAGAACGACGCCGTGGCGACGGCCGAGATCAAGGTGGGCGATAACGACAACCTGTCGGCACTTATCGCGCTGCTGGCCGAGGCCGATCTGCTGCTCCTCCTGACCGACCAGCCCGGCCTGTTCACCGCCGATCCGCGCACCAACCCCGACGCCCAGCTCATCCCGGAAGTGCGGACGATCGATGAGACGCTGCGCAAGCTGGCGGGCGGCAGCGTCGGCGGGCTGGGGGTAGGCGGCATGACCACCAAGCTGCAAGCCGCCGACATCGCCCGCCGCGCCGGTGCCGACGTCGTGATCGCCGCGGGCCGGGCACCGGATGTCATCGTGCGCGCGGCGAGCGGCGAGGCGGTCGGCACGCGTTTCCCGGCCCTGGAGGCGCCGCTGGAGAACCGCAAGCGCTGGATTTTCGGTGGCACGGTGCCGGGCGGTCGCCTGGTGGTAGACTCGGGCGCGGCACGGGCGTTGCGCGAGCGCGGCGGCAGCCTGCTCCCGGCCGGCATCACCACAGTGGAGGGCCATTTTGAGCGCGGCGACACCGTGCGCATCGTCGGTCCGAAAGAAAAAGACCTGGCGCGCGGCATCGTCCGCTATTCCAGCGCCGATCTGGAGCAGATCAAAGGGCACCGCTCCGATCAGATTGCCGAACTGCTGGGCTACACCGCCGGCCCGGCCGCGGTGCATCGGAATGACATGATTTTGGTGTGACGTTGACGGACGATGGACGGTGGACGATAGACGATGGATGATAGATGATGGTCATGGTCTATGGTCTATCGTCTGTGGTCTTCCAAAGGAGCAATGCACGATGGCAGATCTTAACTCGATGGGTCAGGCGGCGCGAGCGGCAGGCCGGCTGTTGGCCGTGCTCCCGACCGCCCGCAAGAACGCGGCGCTGCTCGCCATCGCCGACGCGCTGGAGGCGCGGGCAGCGGCCGTCCTGGCCGCGAACGCGCGGGACGTCGAGGCCGGACACAGCAAGGGGCTGAGCGAAGCGCTGCTTGACCGGCTGCTGCTGAACGAGAAGCGCGTGGCGTCCCTCGCCGCCGATACGCGGCACATCGCGACCCTGCCCGACCCTGTCGGTGCGGAGTTCGACGGCCGTGTACTGCCCAACGGGATGCGGCTGTGCAAGCGGCGCATCCCCATCGGCGTGATCGGCGTGATCTACGAGGCGCGGCCCAACGTCACCATCGACATCGCGACGCTCTGCCTCAAGACCGGCAACGCGGCAATCCTGCGCGGCGGCAGTGAGACGCTCCACAGCAACCTGGCGCTCACCTCGGTCGTCCATGCCGCCCTTGCACAGACCGGCCTGCCGGCTGCCGCGGTGCAGATCATCGCCGACCCCGACCGGGCGCTGGTGACGGAGCTGCTCCGGCTGGATCAATACGTAGACATGATCATCCCCCGCGGCGGCGCGGGGCTGCACCGGCTATGTCGGGAACAGGCGACCATCCCGGTCATCACCGGCGGGATCGGCATCTGCCACATCTTCGTGGACGAAAGCGCCGATCTGGCCCGCGCGGTGGACATCGTGGAGAACGCCAAGGTGCAGCGACCGAGTGTCTGCAATGCGCTCGATACGGTGCTCGTGCATCGAGCCGTCGCCGCGACGTTCCTCCCCGCGCTGGCCGCCCGGCTCGCCCGGAACCAGGTCGAGCTGCGGGCAACCCCGGACGCGGCCGCTATCCTGCAAGCCGCCGGCACCTCCGCCAGGGTCGTTCCTGCCGGCCCGGACGACTTCGACACTGAATGGCTGGCGTTGATCCTGGGTGTGAAAATCGTGGGTGGCCTGGACGAGGCCATCGCCCACGTCCAGGCGCACAGCACCGAGCACTCCGATAGCATCCTGACCAACGACTGGGCCAACGCCCGCCGTTTTGTGGACGAGATCAACTCGGCTGCGGTCTATGTCAATGCCAGCACGCGCTTCACCGACGGCGGGCAGTTCGGCCTGGGCGCGGAGGTGGCGGTCAGCACGCAGAAGCTCCACGCCCGCGGGCCGATGGGCCTGGAGGAGCTGACGACGTACAAGTGGATCGGCATCGGCGACGGGCACGTGCGGGAATAGATGAGCCAACCCTTGTTCCTGATCACCGGTGCACCGGGCTCCGGGAAGACCGCAACGGCCAATGCGTTGATGCGACGCTTCCCGTTCGGCCTGCATATCCCGGTGGACGACCTGCGTGAGTGGGTCGTCTCGGGCATCGCGCATCCGGTGCCGGAATTCACCGGGGAGACCGGCCGCCAGTTTCGGCTGGCGCGCAGGGCTGCCGCGCAGATCGCGGCGACCTACGCGGACGCGGGGTTTGCGGTGGCGATCGATGACGTGATCTACGAGCCCGACGCGGAAACGTGCTATGTCGCCCCGCTCGCGCCGCGGACGATCCACAAGATCCTCCTTCAGCCATCTCTGGAAGTCGCGTTGGCGCGCAATGCGGAACGCACCAACAAGGATTTCGACACGGCGGTGCTGGTCGAAACGATCCGCGGCTCGCACCGCACCCTGGCCGCCCAGAACCGGCCTGAGAATGGCTGGATCGTGATCGACAACGCCACGCTGAGCCTGGGACAGACCGTGGATGCGATTCTGGCCGCGGCCGGCTTGTCACCGTTCACCTCGCAGGCTGAAAACAAAGTCTGATTGCTTATTGAAGGGTCGGCCGACCTGTCGTATAATAAGAGCATCGATTGAGGTGGCGTAGTGAAACGGCCTGTACGAACAAAAAGGAAAGTATTGTCGGTGATCACCGAACAGCAGCCGCAATTGCAGGCGCTAGGCGTGCGAAGACTCGGCCTGTTCGGTTCGTTTGTGCGCGGAGAGCAGCGGCCGGACAGCGATGTGGATTTTCTGGTCGAGTTTGTGCCCGGCCAGAAAACCTTTGATAACTTCATGCAACTCGGCTTTTTGCTGGAGAACCTGCTTAAGAGGCGTGTTGAACTGGTAACGCCAGAATCTCTCAGCCCTTATCTACGTTCGCGCATTTTGGATGAGGTAGAATATGCCGCTATCGCCAATTGAGTACCTGCATCACATCCTCGACGAGGCAGTTTACTTGAGTGAGCGCATGGCGACTGTTACAGAAGCAGAGTTCATGGCCGATGACACGCTACAGCGAGCGTCCGTGCGCAGCCTTGAAATCATTGGCGAGGCCACCAAACGCGTACCAACAGAATTTCGGGACAGATATCATTCTGTGGACTGGCGGGCCATGGCGGGTATGCGAGATCGGCTTGTGCACGATTACTTCGGCGTAGATCTGAATATAGTCTGGGATGTTCTTACCCACAAGATCCCAGCGCTCCGTGAGACCATTCAGGAAATCATCGAGGCCGAAACCGGGCACTAGGCTGGCCGCAACTCCAGCCGACAAGTCCACCTCTCCACTCGGACTGCTCCTCGCCATTCTCATCTACCACGCGTGTGCCTGTGCTTGAGGTGACTCTTGATCGAGTTACCAGGGCTGCCTCCGACCCAGAACAACCGAAGTCGCTCGCGCCTTCTTGGAGAGCATTCCGAATGTGAAGAAGTAGAGGGCAATGATGGATGTGCGATCCTATAACCGGGAAGCCTGGAATCGCCAGGTGGAGAGTGGCAACCAGTGGACGATCCCGGTGGGACCCGAGATCGTGGCGGCCGCGCGGCGCGGGGAGTGGTCGATCCTGCTGACGCCGACGATCCCCGTACCGCGGGCATGGTTTCCTCCGCTGACCGGCGCCGACGTGCTCTGCCTGGCGTCCGGCGGAGGACAGCAGGGGCCGATCCTGGCCGCGGCCGGCGCCAACGTCACCGTGCTCGACAACTCGCCGCGGCAACTGGAACAGGATCGGCTGGTGGCGGAGCGCGAGGGGCTGATCATCCGCACGGTCGAAGGCGACATGGCCGATCTCTCGGCTTTCCCCGACGGGAGCTTCGATCTGATCGTCCACCCCGTCTCGAACGTCTTCGCGGCGGACGTGCGTCCGGTGTGGCGCGAGGCGCATCGAGTGCTGCGCGGTGGCGGCGCGCTGCTGGCGGGCTTCGACAATCCCGACGTCCATATCTTCGATTGCGATTTGATCGAGCGCGAGCGCCGGCTCGAAGTGAGATACGCCCTGCCTTACTCCGACATCGAGAGCCTGCCGGAGGAGCGGCGGCAGGTGTATCTTGAGAACGGTTGGCCCCTGGAATTCAGCCACACCCTGGACGACCAGATCGGCGGGCAGGTCGCCGCGGGCTTTCTCATCGCCGGGTTTTATGAGGATCGTTATCCGGCCGAGGAAAATGATCTCATCTCGCGCTACATGCCGGCTTTCTTCGCCACGCGGGCCATCAAGCTGGCAAAGGAGAGGTGACTCGATGAGTAACTGGTGGGTGCTGGTTCCCGAAGACCTGCTCAAGCTGGTATTCGCGCTCGCCATCGGCGCACTGATCGGCGCGGAACGCGAGTTTCACGACAAGGCGGCCGGCTTGCGCACGATCATCCTGATCTGTGTCGGCTCGACCCTGTTTACAATCTTCTCGGTCCGGATTGCGGGCGACAAAGACCCCGGCCGCGTCGCCGCCCAGATCGTGACCGGTGTGGGTTTCATCGGTGCCGGGGTCATCTTGCATCGCCGGGGACAGGTGCGGGGATTGACCACGGCCTCGGCCATCTGGATCGCCGCCGCGCTCGGCATCGGCGCGGGAACCGGCTATCTCGCGTTCACCGGCATCGCGGCCGTCCTGGCGCTGCTCGTCTTGTGGGTGTTACCCAAGTTCGAGGATCGATTGGAAATGATGCGGACGTTTCGTACGTATCGAATCATCACAGCGCTCGATCTACAAAAACCACCCCAATTGGCAGCCATGTTCCGCCAGCAAGGGCTGAAGATCAAGAGCCAGAATCTGGCCAAACACGACGAGGCCTTGATCAGCCTGTGGCAAATCGCGGGGCACCCCGATCAACATCAACAGGCCGTCACGATCCTGCTTGCCGATCCCGACGTACACGAGTTCGAGTATTAGAGAAACTGCCCTGAAAATGACGATGGACGATCGACCATGGACCATAGCTGTCGCCTTCTCATGGGCCGTGGCGCCGCGCCCGGCATGAGTAACTGTCCTGGAAATTGCCCGTTCACCGCAAAGGCTCCAAGGCACGAAGGACACAAAGCCTCTCCAATTCTTTAGTGCTCTTGGTGGTGGCCATTTTCACCTCAGAGCGCCTCGCTTCGCTTTCTGAATGCACCCCCGATGAATTCCGTCGGGGCTGCTGGTCGCAAAGTCGCTTGACACGCCCTTCGATCAGGTTACAATGTGTCTGCGTATGGCTTTCGACCCGACCGCCTTCCTTGAGACGCTGCGCCGCGGGCGCGGATACGCCGGCCAACTGGCGCACGTGCGCACGTTACCGGCGAGATCGGCGCGCTATGGGCGTTTGCGCGAACGGCTCAGCCCGCCGGTCGTGCAGGCGTTGCGTGCCGCCGGCGCCGAACGCCTGTATACCCATCAGGCTCAGGCGATCAACGCCGTGCTGGCCGGACAGAACGTTGTCATTGCAACCTCGACGGCCAGCGGGAAAACCCTCTGTTTCAACGTGCCGGTGCTGGAAGCCCTGGCGCGCGATCCCCTGGCGCGGGCGTTGTACATCTATCCCACCAAGGCGCTGGCACAGGATCAGCTCGGCAAATGGCGTGCGCTCGTGAAAGGTGCGGGGGACGGCATTGTCAGCCCGCTGGCCGCGACCTATGACGGCGACACTCCACAGGGCTCCCGCAGCCGCGTCCGCCGCACCGCCCGCGTCCTGCTGACCAACCCGGACATGCTGCACACCGGCATCCTGCCCAACCACCCGTTGTGGGCCGAGTTCTTTCGCCACCTGAAATACGTGGTCATCGACGAAGCGCACACGTACCGGGGCGTTTTCGGCTCGCAGGTGGCGTGCGTGCTGCGGCGGCTGCGACGGGTGTGCGCGCTGTATAAGGGACCATGGACGATAGACGATAGACCATCGTCCGCCGTCCATGGTCCATGGTCCATCGTCCATCGTCCGGCACCCGTCGTCTTCATCGCCGCCTCGGCCACGATCGCCAACCCGGCGGAGCACTTCGAGCTGCTGACCGGCCTGACCGCGACCGTGGTCACCGACGATGGCTCGCCACACGGGCCGCGCACCTTCGCCCTATGGAATCCGCCGTTCGTGGATCGCGCCCGGACCGCCCGGCGCAGCGCCAACGGTGAGGCCAACGATCTGTTCACCGCTTTGGTGAAACAGGGAGTGCGCACCATCGCATTCACCCGCGCGCGCGTGATCGCCGAGCTATTGCTCCGTTATGCCCGCGAGGGGCTGCGCAAGACTGATCCGGCCCTGGCCGAGCGGATCGCGGCGTACCGGGCGGGCTATCTGCCGGAGGAACGCCGGCGCATCGAACGCGAGCTGTTCGGGGGCAAGCTGCTCGGCGTCACCGCGACCACGGCGCTGGAGTTGGGCATCGACGTGGGCGGGCTCGACGCCGCGTTGCTGGTCGGCTATCCCGGCACGATCGCCAGCATGTGGCAACAGGCGGGCCGTGCCGGCCGCGGCGAGGACCCGGCGCTGGCGGTGCTCATCGGGACGAACAACCCGCTGGATCAGTTCTACATGCGTCACCCCGCGGAACTGTTGGGGCGGCCGCACGAGCACGCCTTGCTCGACCCCGACAACGTCTACATCCTCCAGCGTCATCTGCCGTGCGCGGCGCACGAGACACCCCTGCGCGTTCCGGGCGAAAATCCGGTCGATCTTGAAGATTCGCACGGCCTCGACGATGAGGCGCTCTTCGGGCCGGGTTTCGTCGATGCTATGGTCGCGCTGGAAAACAACGATATTCTGCGCTTCACGGGCGAAAAGTGGATTTACGCCCGCCGCGATTACCCGGCGCAGAACGTGAATCTGCGGGACGCGCAGGGGGACCGGTTCGCGGTGCTGAACGCGGCTGAGAACTTCAGGATGATCGAGGAGCTCAGCGCCAGCACCGCGCCGTTCCGCGTTCATCCGGGCGCGATTTATCTGCACCAGGGTGAATCGTACCAGGTGACGGAGTACAACGCCGACCTGCGCCACGCCATCGTGACGCCCGTTACCGCCGACCATTACACGCAGTCACGGGAATTGAACGACGTGCGCATCGTCCGCTCGACGCGCCACCACGAGCTATCGTCAGCGACCGCCTACCTGGGCCGGGTGCGCGTACGCAGCCGGGTGATCGGCTACCGGCGGCTGCGCCAGTTCAGCGAAGAAGTGCTGGAGGATGTCCCCCTGGAAATGCCCGAGAACGAATTTGAAACCGTCGCGCTCTGGTGGAATCTGCCGGAGGATCTGCCCTACGACCTGGCTCGCCGCGGGCTGGACTTCCTGGGCGGGATCCACGCGACCGAGCACGCGGCCATCGGCATCCTGCCGCTCTTCGCCATGTGCGACCGGTGGGACATCGGCGGGCTGAGCACCCCCAGGCATCCTGACACCGACGCGGCCCAAATCTTCATCTACGACGGATTTCCCGGCGGTGTGGGTATCGCCGAAAAAGGGTTCGAGCTGCTGCCGGAGCTATGGTCGGCCACGCTGGATGTGATCCGCGGCTGTCCCTGCGCCGATGGCTGTCCAAGCTGCGTGCAAAGCCCGAAATGCGGCAACTTCAACCAGCCGTTGGATAAACAGGCGGCGGCGTTGATTTTGAAAAGGCTGTTGGGGTAGGACGCTGGTCGAAGGGTGGGCGGATATTGGGGATTAGGGATTGGGTATCAGGGATTAGGGGTCAGGGATCAGGGATTGGCTTCTAATACCCAATACCTGACACCTGATACCTGGCACCTGACACCTGACGCCTGATACCTGACACCCAATGCCGTCTCGGAGTGATAACAATGCGGAAAACCATACTGATCCTCGCCATCGTCGGCGGCGTGCTGGCGGCGCTGGGCGGCGTGCTGGCGGCCCTGGGATTGGCCGCGCTGGCGTGGTTTGGACGCCGGACAGGGATGGCCAATGCCTTAGCCTCCAGTTCGCTGGCGCTGTCGGTCGGGCTGATCGGCGTAGGCTTCGGGTTGGCCCTGGCGTGGGCAGGTTGGCGCGGTTTGGCCGGCGCGCCGGGCCGGCCGTTCGGCCTACCGCGCTGGGGCTGGTGGCTGCTGATACTGTTCGCCGTGCTGGTCACCGGCCAGATCGCCCTGGCATCCGGCTTCGGATGGCTGGCGGCGTTGGCGCAGGTAGCAGCGTGCGCGGTGCCGATCTTCCTGCTGCTATCGCTCGCGGTCGGCTCAGCGCGACGCGCGGGTGGACGGGTAGGAACCAGGCCCGCGGTCGGCAGCCTGGCATGGGGTAGTCTGGGCGGAGCCGGCATCGCCGTCGTCGTGGAGATGCTCCTGGTGATCGGCGCGGCCGCACTGGTCGCAGCTTATCTCAGTGTGACCCGGCCCGACCTTCTGCAGCAGCTCCAAACCTGGGCATTGAGCCTGCAAAGGTCCGGCCGCCCACCGGATCTGAGCCGGTTTGCCGCCCTGGCCCGGTCACCGTGGGTCTGGCTGGCGGCCCTCGGGTTCGGCTGCGTCCTGGCGCCGCTGATCGAGGAAAGCGTGAAGGCGTTGGCCGTGCCGTTGTTCAGCTTGACAGGGCGACGCCTGACCCGGCTGGAAGGTTTCCTGTTGGGAGCGGCGGCCGGCGGCGGATTCGCCCTGTTGGAGGGTGCGACCAACGGGTCGCTGGCGCTCCAGGGGAGTACAACCTGGTGGTCGTTGATGCTGCTGCGCGGCGGCGCCGCCGCCATGCACTGCCTGACGAGCGGCCTGGTGGGATTGGGTTGGCAAGCGGGCCTGACCGAGCGGCGGTGGGGACGCGGTATCGGCCTGGCGTTGCTGGCAATGACACTTCACGGCGCGTGGAACCTCAGCGCGCTGGGGACAAGCTTGATTTCGCTTGGTACCCAGAGAGCAGGGGGTCTAGCGTCGGCGGTAGGCGGATTGTTCAGTCTGGCGTTGACGGGGCTTTTGGGTTTGTTATGTCTGTCTGCCATCCTGGCGCTGGCGATCGTCCCACGGCAACTGGCGGAGGCAACCAGGGCAGAGGTCGAAATCGGGCCCGAGGCACTGGTCGAGGACGCTGTTCCGAGTGTCGGAACGACAGACGATCAGGCAACGTTATATGAACCACCGGAATTACCTTGAAAGGAGCGTGCACCATGAGGAGCCCCATGATCGCTATTGGCCTGGCCTTGATCTTGACCGTCGTTTTGGCCGGTTGTTCGCTGCTTGGATCGGGGCCGGCAGGCACGTTGACGTACAATGGTGCCACCGACCAGGCGGTGCCAATGGGCCAGAATCTCACCGGCACGGACATCCGCTACGTGGGCTATAGCGACGCCGGTGCCCAAGTGCTCATCGGGGATCAGCAGGCGGTGAAAAAGCCGGGCGATTCGCTGGACTGGAGCGGCACACCCGTGCCGGGCGTGGATGTCGTCCTGTCCCAACGGATCCTCACGGCCAACGCCGAGCGCCTCCAGACGGTGGGCACGGTCAGAGTGACCATCCAGAACGTGTCGCCGCAGGCGGCGCCCTTTCCCGACAAACCCACGTTCAGCTACAAGGTCGCCATCACCTATACGGTGAAAAAAGGTGAGATGATCCCTGGCACCCTGGTCACCTTCAAAGGCAAGACTGATCAGGGTGCCGAGCTCGCCGGCGTGAGCGGCTATCCCTACCGCAAGCTGGGCGACTCGATCGGTTGGACAGGCCGCCTGCGCGCCAATGCCTACCTGGACACCACCCTGCGGGTGATCGCCTACGCCGACGAGTTCATACAGGTGGGCGGGCTGGCGACAATCGGGTTGACGCAATAGGGAGTGATATGCACGACGGCGGTTGGTGGTCCTATATTCGCTACGACGAAAAACAAGATCGGCCGCACATAAGCGGGGCGCAGGTCAAGCGCGCGGCCGCGTATGGTCGGCCCTACGCGGGCAGGATCGCGCTGATACTGGGCATCATCCTGGTGATCACGCTGCTCAACCTGGTGCCGCCGCTGCTGACCCGCGATCTGATCGACCGCACGCTGCCCCAACGCAACTTCAGCCGATTGACCCTGCTGGCCTTGGGTATGATCACGGTGCCGCTGCTCAGCGGATTGTTGGGGGTAGGACAGCGCTTCCTCAGTGCCTTCATCGGCGAGGGCATGATCTACGATCTGCGCGTCGCTATCTACAACCATTTGCAGCATATGTCGCTGCGTTTCTTCACCCACACAAAGACCGGCGAGCTGATGTCGCGGCTGAACAATGACGTGGGCGGCGCACAACGCGCGGTGACGGGCACCTTCGTCGATATCGTGACGAATTCGTTCACCCTGGCCACCACGCTGGCGATCATGCTGCGCCTGGAATGGCGGCTGACGCTGCTGGCGATCGTGGTGTTGCCGCTGTTCCTGATCCCCGCGCGCCTGCTGGGACGCCGTCTGCGCGCGGTCGTGCGGGAGCAACTGGTGTACAACGCCGAGATGAACGCCATGATGCAGGAGACGCTCAACGTCAGCGGCGCGCTGCTGGTGAAGCTGTTCGGCCGATCGACCGCCGAGGTGCTGCGCTTCAGCGAACGCGCCGCGCGAGTGCAGGGCGCGGGCATCCGCCAGGCGTTCATGATGCGCTGGTTCACGCTGACGGTGGGGTTGATCAGCGCGGTGGGCAGCGCGCTCGTCTTCTGGGTCGGCGGCATGCTGGTGCTGCAAGGCAGCTTCACGGTGGGCACCATCGTCGCGTTTACCGCTTACCTGGGTATGCTCTACGGCCCACTATCGGCACTGACCAACGCCCGCGTGGACTTCGCCACGTCCATGGTGAGCTTCGAGCGGGTGTTCGAGGTCCTGGATTTGCCGCTGGAGATCTCCGAACGGGCGGACAGCTTGCAGCTCGACGTCATCCAGGGCCGCGTGGAGTTCGACCAGGTTTCGTTCACATATCAGCCCGGTGAAAAGGCGCCCAGCGCGGCCGCCGTAGGCCTGGCCGATGTATCACGCTTCGGGTGGGGACGCGGCGCGGCGCTGCCGCCGTTATCGCAGGAAGGCGGCAGGTTGCGCGTTGAGCGGCCGAATGTGGGGCATCCGCAGACCGGAGAACCGGACGACGGTGTGCCGCCGGCCAACGTCGACACGCGCTTCGCGCTCTGTGATGTAAGTTTCGAGGTGAAGCCGGGCCAGCTTGCCGCGCTGGTCGGGCCCAGCGGCGCGGGAAAGACCACCGTCACCTACCTGCTGCCCCGGCTTTATGACCCGACGGGCGGCGTGATCCGCATCGACGGCCACGATCTGCGCGATCTGTCGCTGGACACGCTGGCGAGCCAGATCGGCATGGTGACGGAAGAGACCTATCTGTTCAACGACACCATCCGGGCCAACCTGCTCTACGCACGGCCTGACGCGACCGCCGAACAGATCGAGGCGGCCTGCCAGGCAGCCAACATCCATGATTTCATCGTCGAACTGCCGGACGGATACGATACTGTGGTGGGCAACCGCGGCTATCGCCTGTCGGGCGGAGAAAAGCAGCGCCTGGCCATCGCCCGCGTTATCCTGAAAGACCCGCGCATCCTGGTGCTGGATGAAGCCACCTCTTCTTTGGATAGCCGCTCGGAGGCGTTGATCCAGCAAGCGTTGGAAAGGATCATGTTGGGCCACACCAGCCCTTCGGCGCCGCTCAGGACGAGCCTGGTGATCGCCCACCGGCTCAGCACGATCCTCTCGGCGGACACGATCCTGGTGATGGATCGCGGCCGCCTTGTCGAGCAAGGCACTCACGCCGAGCTGCTGGCTCGCGGCGGCCTTTACGCCATGCTGTACGAAACGCAGTTCCGCTACGGGCGCATCGATCTGCCGGCAGCAAATGAGATGAAACCTCAACAAGCCGACGCCGGATAATCAGCCGAGGCACCGATGTGCAGGACGTCCCGTGAGGGCCCCCGCCGAGGCATATCTCATGAGGCGCTTTGTGTCGGCTAACGATTCCCGCTATCCGCCTCGGAACAGCAATGGCAGCCAGATCCGGTGAGGTGTCGGCGTAGAGGTCGCGGTCTGTGTAGCTGTAATCGCAGGAGTTACGGTCGATGTGGCCGTAACCGTAGCTGTTGCGGTCGGCGTCGCCGTTGCAGTCGATGTGGTCGTTGCGGTCGGTGTGGCTGTGACCGTGGCCGTTGCAGTCGGCGTAGATGTCTGGGTCGCGGTCGCCGTCGCGGTCTGCAGCGGCGGTGGGTTAGCGACGCGTATTTGCAGCAACTGCAATGCCTGGATGACTTCCGCACTGGTAAAATTGCAGTGCCCGTAGCGGTCAACCGTGATCAAGTCATGCCGGGGCGTGTAGTTGTTTGCGACGACCTTAGCCCGGTAGAGCGTTTCGTGCCAGTAGGGCACTGTCTGATCGTTCGTGGTGTGGAGCGTGACCAGCGGAATCTGCGGCCGCCCGGTGGTCTGGTAGTACGCGTCGATCTCCGCGAGCGCGGCAGGAGCGGCCGCGTAGCGCTGCACACCCACATTGATGGCCGTATCGCCGTAATCGCGCGTCGTATTGTCGAACGGCGACCCGCCCAGCTTATTGCTCGCATCGTTCGTGGCGTTGACGGCGTACCAGAGTTCCTCGCTGATTCCCTCCGACATGGTCGTCGCGTCGCCGGGGATATAGGGCACGCCGCTGGCATCGAGCAGCCTGGTCACACTGATCGCGCTGGTGGGCGCAGTCAGCACCGGCGCGACGGTGGTGGTGTAATAGGTGCTCCAGTCGGCAATGAGCCAATCAGGTACACTGACAGGGCTACCCGGAATCAGACCGGGGAAAAAGTAATTGAACACCGCCCGGAAGTCACCCACATAGTTGACCTGCCCCCGGAAATCCCCGATCGGCCCGCACGCGGCCAGCCCGCCGGCGAAGACATCGGGATAGAGTTCCATTGCCAGGGTAGTAATCAGCCCGCCTTCCGACACGCCGACGAGGATCACACGCTTGAGCGTCGGGTGCGCCGCCCGAAAGATGCGGACCAGGTCACGCAGATCGTCCAGCGCTTGCTTGACCGCCAGGCCGTTGACGCTATAGCTAGTGGTGGCGAAGGCATAGCCAAAGAAATTGGCCGCATCGGGGATGTAGGTGCCGTCGGGCAGGTACAGTTGGTCTTCGGGGATGCCGACGGGCTGGTTGGGCGCCACGTAGCCGTGCGCGTAGACGAGCAGATCGCCATTCCAGGCAAATGGTGTCGGCATACAGATTCGGTACTTTGCGCCGCTGGCCTGCGTCCCATCCGGTTCGCATGCCATCGGCGCCTGCAGCGCCAACGGCCCCGGCGGCTCGGCACGCGCAGGCGGCACCGCCATGATCAGGATCAACATCAAGGCGATCAGCAGGGCAAACAAACGGGGCGTTTTCGCAGCAACCGTGCGCAAGACCTGAGACATAGCGACCTCCTGGAGTGAATCGGCTCCAAAGACAAGCCGTTTGTCCGGCATCACTGCGGCCGGAAAATCCCCGCGGGGATCATAGCACCAGTACTCGACAGTGTCAACGGCGATTCCTGCGGTGGATGCGGTGCAGAGTTTTGCACAAATCGCCTTGTAGTGTCACGCAGAGCGTGAACGGGTTGACGACCCAAGGTGCGTTGCGGCGAGTCGCCAGTGAAGCATCCGTCACGTGCCAACGGCGAGACACGGATGCTTCGCTGGATATTCGCCGTCCTGGGCGACTTGGGGAACACTCGCTCAGAATGACCAGGGGCGTGCTCACCACATGCATGATGTGCCCGCAGCGTTGCAAAACCTTGAACCCCACCCTCCTGCGGTCGGGTCTTTCCTCGCGCGGTCTTCCTCACACCCCTGCGACAAAAGTCCCTGACAAACCCGTCTCCTGCGCGTATGCTGTCAACGAAATGGTGAAACAGGAGGGTCATCATGCAAGCAACAGATATCTTGAGGCATGAACACGAGGTAATCTTGCGCGTCATTGGGACTATGGAAACCGGGGCTGAACGGCTGACGGCCGGTCAACCCGTACGCCCCGGCTTTTTCCTGGATGCGGCCGATTTTATCAAGGGATTCGCCGACGGTTGCCATCACAGGAAAGAAGAGGGCGTGCTGTTCGAGGCAATGGTGGCCGCGGGCTTACCGAAGCAGGCCGGCCCCATCGCCGTGATGCTCGCCGAGCACGAACAGGGCCGCGCCTACACGCGCGGGATGCGCGAGGCGGCTCTACGGCTGGCCGGCGGCGACGCCTCAGCGCAGGTCGAGGTCGCGCGCAACGCCCAGGGCTACGCCGCTCTCCTGCGCGGCCATATCGCCAAAGAGAACAGCATTCTCTTCCCGATGGCCGATCAGATGATCTCGGCCGCCAGGCAGGCGCAGGTGGCCGAGGATTTCGAGCACGTCGAGCACGAAGAAACGGGCGCAGGGATTCATGAGAAGTACCTGGCGTTGGCAGAAGCGTTGGAACGGGAAATGACCGCGTAGCCGATGGACAACACGGTCTCTTTTTACGATGCGCTCGCGCCGATGTTCGACGTGATGACCGACTGGGACGCCCGGCTGGCGACGGAAGGCCCGTTCCTGCGAGCTGTGCTGGAGGAAACAGGCGCCAGGCGGGTGCTGGATGCGGCGTGTGGCAGCGGCGGGCACGCGTTGTGGCTGGCGCGCCAGGGCTTCGACGTGGCGGGTGCCGACGCCAGCCCCGGCATGGTCGCCCTCGCTCGTCAAAAGGCGGTCGCCGCCGGCCTCGAGATTCCGTTCGCCGTCACCGACCTGGCGAACCTGCAACCTGTCAACGTTCAACATGCGAACGGCTTCGACGCCGTCCTCTGCCTGGGCAACTCGCTGCCGCACCTGCTCACCCAGGCGGACCTGGTCGCTGCGTTGCATGGGATGGCCGGTGTGCTGCGGCCGGGCGGCGCGCTGGTGCTGCAAAACCTGAACTACGATCTACGCTGGCAGAAGAAACCACGCTGGTTCATGGCGCAGGGGGGCGTGCTAGACGGGCAGGAGGTGTTAGTCTGGCGCTTTGCCGACTACGACGTGCCCGCCGGACGCATCGCGTTCCACATCGCGCTCTTTAGGAAAGAGAGGGGCCGGTCGGGAGACCGGCCACAACAGCCGGAAATGAGAGACTGGAAGGTCGAACTCCACGCCACGCCTCAGCGTCCCTTCTTCCGCGCCGAGCTGCTCGCGGCCCTGGCGGAGGCCGGCTTCGAGGGGCCACGAATCTACGGACGAATGTCCTTGCCGTTTGAGTCGTTCGAGTTGGAAGCGTCAGGAGATTTGGTGGCGGTGACGCGAAAGACCGCTGATGGCTGATGGCTGATGGCCGATGGCCGATGGCCGATGGCTGATAGCCGATGGCTGATGGCTGATGGTCCATCCTCGGATCTGCCATCCGCTATCTGCTATCTGCTATTTGCCATCTGCCATCTGCGATTTGCCAGCCGTCGCGGGCTGCCGCCGCCTGCCCCTCTGCACGTGGTGATAGATGTAGTAACCGACCCCCGCTACGATCACGATGGCGATCGGGATGTCGAACGGACGCATGGCATTGCGGAGCGTCTCCCAGTTGCTGCCCAGGTAAAAGCCGCCCAGCGCGAGCAACGCGCACCAGATAAACGAGCCGATAAAGGTAAACGCCAGGAAGCGCCAGATCTTGATCCTGGCGACGCCGGCTGGGAAGGAAATGAAGGTGCGGACAATGGGCAAGAGGCGGGAGATGAACGCCGCCCAGTCGCCCCAACGCGCAAACCACTTGTCGGCATTCTCCAGATCCTCCTCGCTGACCATGATCCAGCGGCCGTAACGCCTCAGCAGCGGACGGCCACCCCACGCGCCCAGCGCGTAGCTCAGCGCGGAACCGAGGGTGCAGCCGAGCGCCCCGAACACCCCACCCTGCCAGACCGCATGCAACACGCTCAACCCGCGCGCCTGTACCAGCATCCAGCCAGCCAACGGCATGGTCACTTCGCTGGGGATCGGGATGTTCGCGCTTTCAACGGTCATAATCGCAACCACACCCGGCCAGCCGATGCTCTGGAGCAAGCGGGTCAGGAAGTCTACAATTTGCTGTTCGATACCGTGCAAGGAAGTCCTCCGTCGTTCAGGGGGAAATGGAATCATGTAATTATACCATCCCTCACGGACGTGCCCAAAACAAGCCACCGAGCCGCGCTTACCGGAAGGGATACTACGGAGCCAGGGCACCACTTGCGCGAAACTTTGGTTGGTGGCTTCCTTGTGATACACTGCAGAAAGACGTAAACGGTCTTCAGTGTTGGGAAGCTACTACCGGAAGGGTTGTGATGGATAATATGCGTTCGATGCGTAATAACTTGATTTACGTCGTGATCGTGGTGCTGCTGGTGGTGTTCCTGGTCATCACGTTGACGCGTAACAATCAAAGCCTGCCGACGATGGATATCAGTAAGGTGGCTCAGTTGGCGCGTGACGGGAAGGTCCAGCAGATCATCGTGAACGGCCAGGATCTAAGTGTGGAGTTGGTCGACGGCACGATGGCGAAGTCGCGCGCAGAGGACACCGGAAGCCTTGTCGAAACCCTCCAGAACCTGGGCGTGCCCGAGAGCGCGATCGGCGTGGGGCCGGGCCAGTTTCAGATCCAGGTGAAAGCGCCGAGCTTCTGGGCCAACCTGACGCCCATCCTGATCTCGGTGCTGCCCGTGCTGCTGCTGGCGGGCTTTTTCATCTTCCTGATGCGCCAGGCGCAGGGCGCGGGCAACCAGGCATTCTCGTTTGGCAAGAGCCGGGCGCGGGTGTTCACCGGCGACAAGCCCACGGTCACCTTTGCAGATGTGGCCGGCGCTGAGGAGTCTAAGCAGGAACTCCAGGAAGTCGTCGAGTTCCTCAAGGAGCCGCAGAAGTTCGCCTCGCTCGGCGCACGCATCCCCAAGGGTGTGCTGCTCGTCGGGCCGCCCGGCACCGGCAAGACCCTGATGGCCAAGGCCATCTCCGGCGAGGCCGGCGTGCCCTTCTTCTCCATCTCCGGCTCGGAGTTCGTCGAGATGTTCGTCGGCGTC
>Ga0172368_10000064_pt1 | contig 129014 bp, 135 predicted proteins | sample Lak11m_FD_114540 | JGI IMG/M metagenome (GOLD analysis project Ga0172368, IMG submission 114540) | Freshwater microbial communities from Kabuno Bay, South-Kivu, Congo - kab_022012_11m | ecosystem: Environmental > Aquatic > Freshwater > Lake | place: Democratic Republic of the Congo...
GGGTCAGACTTTCGTCCATTGCCCAATATTCCTCACTGCTGCCTCCCGTAGGAGTCTGGACCGTGTCTCAGTTCCAGTGTGGCTGATCATCCTCTCAGACCAGCTACTGATCGTAGCCTTGGTAGGCAGTTACCCTACCAACTAGCTAATCAGATGAAAGTTCATCCATAGACGTTACATTGCTGCAACTTTAACAACATCACCATGTGGTGCCGCTGCATTATTCGGTATTAGCGTCGATTTCTCGACGTTATTCCAAATCCATGGGTAGATTACTTACATATTACTCACCCTTGCGCCACTTTACTCAAGATATTGCTACCTTTTTCTCGTAGACTTGCATGTGTTAGGCACGCCGCCAGCGTTCGTCCTGAGCCAGGATCAAACTCTCCGTTGTAGAGTTTGTAATTTTTTTGAATCAACAAAGCTGAACTATCTAAAGAATTTCTTTAGTCACTCACTCTGTCAAAGAACTTTATTTATTGCGGATTTCAAACATATACTTTATTTTTTTTTTTGTCAAGAGGTTTTAAAAAGAAAAATTAAAAAACTTATAAATATTCATCCCTAATAGTTCAATACCATTGAATTGATATTAGATTTAAAAAATATAATAATTTCATAGCTATTCTATTACTAATTGATAATGCTAAAAGAAATTCAGATGTATCAATTAAAAATATTTGGGGAAAATTTGTATATGGGGCTCATATACAATAGCCTTAATAAAATTATTTTAACAATAATCCTTTTTAATTTATATATTATATATAATTAAATTTATTGTCGCTTTTATAAGTACTAATTATTTTATTTCTTAGAGGTGTTATGGTAAAAGATAAAAGAAATGTTAAAGAGGTTAGGAAATCAATATCATCACCATTTAAGGACTATTGGAATAAGAACAACTATATACTAACTGCAATTGGTTTAGTGGTTTTGACTTTAGGGTATATTTTTATGGCTCAGGGAAATTGGGATAGCTTTCTCTCTCTCACTGTTTCTCCTATAACTCTTTTAATAGCTTATATTATTATTATTCCATCAGCTATTCTAATGAAATCCTCTGTTTTTATTAAGAATAAGTCAAATGTTTCTAGCAAAAATTAAAGGCAATATTGTATCTACTCCCAAAAATAAATTTTTAATTGGGCATAAGTTATTAGTAGTTCATCCCATTGATTATAATGGAAATTATATTGGTCAAAAAGAATTTATTGCTCTTGATCAGATCGACGCTGGAATTGGGGATTCTGTAATTGTTGTTCAAGAAGGTGATGCTATTGAGCAAATACTTGGACATGCAAAAGCTCCTGTGAATACAATGGTAATTGCCATTGTAGACGATATTGAAATCAACGAAAAATAATTTTAGACTATAATTTGTCTCAAACCAACTTTGATAATTTAGTTTATCTTCGATTATTACTTAGTATTGAAGGGATCGGCCCGCAAAAAATTTTTTCTCTTCTTTCTAAATTACATTCTTTTGAAAGAATTTTACATACGGATTTTAATAGTTTATTGCAAGTTGAAGGTATTAGTAAAACTCTAGCGACAAAAATTAAACAATCCTCAAATAGTTATATCAAAATTAAATCTAACTTAATTTCTGATCTTGAAAAATTAAACTCGCTGGGCGGACAATTAATTACTTTCTGGGACAAAGATTATCCCGAACTCCTTAAAAAAATTTATTTCCCTCCGTTAATCATATTTACGCTCGGTAATTTTATCGAACAAGATAAATATTCTCTTGCAATTGTTGGCACAAGACAGCCCACTTCCTATGGCAAGATTCAAACCGAAAAATTTTCTTCGGAACTAAGTGAAAAGAAAATAACTGTTGTAAGCGGACTAGCACGAGGCGTTGACTCTATAGCTCATGAATCAGCTCTGAAATCAAATGGGAGAACAATTGCTGTAATCGGATCCGGTCTCGATATAATCTATCCACCCGAGAACAAAAAACTTTTTTCACAAATAAAAGAAAACGGAGTGATAATCTCAGAATTTGAATTAGGAACAAAACCTGATGCACAAAATTTTCCAAGAAGAAATAGAATCATTTCAGGAATATCTTTAGGAACACTTTTAATTGAGACAAAAATTAACGGTGGTGCTATGCAGACAGCCGCATACGCTCTTGATCAGAATAGAGAAATATTCGCTATACCAGGAAATCTTAATATTCAGCAAAGTGAGGGACCAAATGCTTTAATTCAAAGAGGGGAAGCAAAACTAGTTACATGTGTCGAAGATATATTACTTGAACTTAATTTAAAATTTAAGCCCGAAGTTGGAATAAACATACCAAAACCAAGTATTGAACTAACTTTATTTGAAGAAAAAGTTTTTAATGTTTTAACAGCTGAATCAAAACAAATTGACGAAATTGCCATATTAACCTCGATGGCTACATCTGACTGCTTAGTAAATTTACTAACGTTAGAATTCAAAGGGTTGGTAAAACAATTACCCGGAAAGATGTTTATTCGTTGCTAATATTTCTTTTTCCCCTTCCACAAATTCATCAACCTTTCCTTAATCGTCTTTTCATTACCATTTTCGGAAGGTAAATAATATTGTTTATTCTTCAATTCTTCAGGTAAATAATTTTCCTGTAGAAAATTATTTTCGAATGAGTGCGGATATTTATATTCCTTACCATAACCTAATTCTTTCATCAATTTTGTCGGTGCATTTCGTAAATGTATTGGCACCTGATATTGCTGTAAATTTTTTACGTCCGTAAGTGCGTTATCAATTGCAAAATACGATGAATTACTTTTGGGTGATGAGGCGAGATACGTTGCACATTGCGAAAGAATTATTCTCCCTTCAGGCATTCCAATTTTATCTACAGCACTGAATGTAGCTTCAGCAATAAGAAGAGCATTAGGAGAAGCATTACCAATATCTTCCGATGCAAGAACCACCATACGTCTTGCTATGAAAAGTGGATCTTCTCCACCTTCAAGCATTCTTGCCATCCAATAAACTGCTGCATCAGGATCCGAACCGCGCAAACTCTTTATGAATGCAGAGATAATATTGTAATGTTCTTCGCCGGCTTTATCATACAAAATATTTTTTCTTTGAATTATATTCTCAATAACTTCTTTACTAATTATTATTTCCTCTTTCTCATATTCTTGAATGCATGACGCTTCTAGAATATTTAACAATATACGTGCGTCTCCGCCTGAAACATAAAATAGAAAATCGCTATCAACTGAGTGTATATTAAGTTTATTAATAAACTTGTCTTTAGTTAATGCCTGATTTAAAATATTCTGAAGATTATTTTTTGATAATTCTTCTAAAACAAATATTCGTACCCGCGATCTTAACGCAGGAATAACTTCAAATGACGGATTCTCAGTAGTTGCGCCTATTAATATAATTTCACCATTCTCCACAGAAGAAAGTAATGCATCCTGCTGAGCTTTGTTGAAACGATGAATTTCATCTATGAATAAAATTGTTTTTTTGAAATGTTCTAAGTTTTCTTTTGCCAGTTCAATTATTTGCCTGATCTCACGAACACCGGATGAGACAGCATTAATTTGATGAAACTCGGATTGTGTTGATTCGGAAATTATTTTGGCAAGAGTTGTTTTACCTGTTCCCGGCGGACCCCATAAAATAATTGAACTCAAACTATCTGATTCGATCATTGTACGAAGTGGTTTTCCCGGCCCTACTAATTTTTCTTGACCTTGGAAATCATCTAAAGTTTTAGGGCGGCATCTTTCTGCAAGTGGTGTTTGAGGAATATTTATTTTGCTTTTCAATTTTACTTCTCTTCAATCTTAAAAACTTTTTCATTTTTCTTCATCATATGAAATTTTTCACGGGCCACTTTTTCAATTTTTACTTTGCTAGTTTTTAGGGAATCAATTTCTTTTTCAAGTGCTTTTACTTTTTCAGAGGTCTTTCGTAATTCTTGATCAAGATACCTTAATTCTCTTTTGGTTTTTAAATACTTAAGAATACCGTTTTCATTAAAAAATAAAAAAGCCAGAGAACTAAGCAAGATCAAAATGATAATGAGTTTTTTAAGCAGTTTATTATTTAACGATATCATTGAAGCGAATTCTTGATAATTCTATCAATCAATTGTTCGAATGTAATACCGGCTGCTTTTGCCATTTTGGGAACCAGTGATGTACTTGTCATTCCGGGTAAAGTATTTACCTCCAGGCAATAAGTCTTATAATCATTTGTCATTCTAAAATCAATCCTGGCATAGCTTTCACATCCAACAGAGTTAAAAGCAAGAAGTGCTTGATGTTGAAGATGTTCAGAAATTTTTTGGGGGATTTCTGCCGGTACAATATAATCTGTTCTACCGCTTGTATATTTATTTTCATAATCATAAAAACCGCTTTTGGGTTTGATCTCTAAAACCGGTAATGCTTGTTGATCAATAATAGCAATAGTCAATTCATGCCCGGCAATATACTCTTCAACTAAAGCTTTGTCTGAAAACTCGTGCGCTTTCCTTAATGCTTGGTGAACCTCAATATCACCCCGGCAGATCGTTAATCCGATTGTGGATCCTTCATCATTGGGTTTTATAACACAAGGATAACCAAAAAATTTTTTGATTTTAGAACGAATCAAATCCATATCATTTTCATTTTTATTAACTACAAACCATCTCGGCGTATTCACATCAAAATGCTTAAACATAATTTTGGTCATGCATTTATCCATCGCAAGAGCGCTAGCCAACACCTTAGAGCCGGTGTGTTTTATATCTCGAAGTTCTAATAGAGATTGTATTCTTCCGTCTTCTCCCCATTTGCCGTGAAGTGCTAGAAACGCAAGATCAATATCATCAAACATTGTCGAGTTTATCGCTTCAACAAAATTCCTATTGGATCTTTCAGTGTAATCTTTCTCATCAAAAAATTTTTCTACATCTTTGGGTTGATTTAATCCGAAGGCGGGATCAATAACTTTTACTTTGTAACCAAGATCATTCAATGCTTTTAATATTGATTTGCCAGTGTTTTTTGAAACTTCCCGTTCAGGTGAAGTTCCCCCAACAAGAAGCGCAACATTAATTTTTCCGTTTGACATTTTTTTCTCTGAATTTTCCAACGTTAATAATGGCTTAAACAAATTTCATTTTGTCATCAACTTTAACTCCGTAAATTTCTTCGGAGATCATATAAAGTTTTTTAAGCTGCTCTGCTGATAGTTTGTTGGCACCGCCAAGTATTTCAGCCACAGTCATAATTTTAGCAAAATGTTCAAGCTTCTCAACTTTGAAATAAGCATCCTTAATTGATTTACCAAATGCCAAAACACCATGATTTTGCAACAGCAAAACCCAAACATAACCAACATAAGGTAAAATTGATTCTTCAACTTCCTCAGTTGAGATTGTTGAATATTTACATAATGGAATTTTCCCAAGCGAAAGAATAGATTCAGGGAAAATAGGTTGACTTAAATCTTTATTAACTACACAAAATGCTGAAGCATGAATGGGGTGACTGTGTACGACTGAGTTAACTTCTTCTCTGTTCTTATATGCCAGAAGATGCATCTTCACTTCGGCCGACACTAAACCATCTCCGCTTAATACATTCCCTTCATAATCAATCTCAAGAAGATCCTTTTCTTCCAACTCACCCTTACATCTACCCGAAGGCGTGATCAATAATTTCTTGTCATCAATTCTTGCCGACAGATTACCATCGTATGCTGCAACAAAACTGTTAGCATAAGTTTTATGACACGCTTGAATTAATTCTTTTCGTATAGGCATTGTTTCTCTATTTTTTCAATTAGTAACATATTTTTTAAACCGTCCTCACCAGTAATTAATGGCGGTTCATTTTTCAAAAATGTTTTTTGCACAGAACGGATCATAAACAATAACTTATTTGTTCTCTTACGAAACATCTTCTTTCCTTCACCCTGAAGATCTATAATTAACTTAGTTGCAAGATTTTTTTTGCCTAAAAAGTTTTCAATGGCAAGTGAACCGTTGTAACCCAAAATTTCTATCCTATTGTATGCTTTCTTTGTGTTATAAGAAATATTGAAATATCCGTACCCGTTTTTTTCAAATTTCACAATTGCTGAAGCAAAATCCTCTACATCACTCTTGTAAACAACATTATCCATATAAGCTTTAACATCAACAATATTACCGCCAAAAAATTGTAGCAAATCTATCATCTGCCCGCCAAGATCGCGAAGTACGCCTCCGCCGCTTAGTTCTTTCTTAAACCTAAAATTATCTCCTGGGCTAATATCAATATTGTATGTTGCAGAAATGGAAACAATTTTTCCTAGCATTTGATTATTAATTAACTCTTTTGCTTTTTGAACAAGCGGATGAAATCTGTGCAGATGATTTATCATTAAAATTACATTTTGTTCTTTACATACTTTTATCATTTCTTCAGTTTGAGTTGAGTTTATGGCAATCGGTCTTTCGCATAAAATATTCTTACCTGCCTTAGCAGCTTTTAATACTTGCCAATGATGATCTGCGTTTACACTTGAGATATAAACTACATCAATATCACTAGCTAAAAAAGCATCAAAATCATCAAATGAGTTCCTAGCACCAAATTTCATAGCAAGATTCTTGGCTCTTTTCAAATCATGACTATAAATTGAAACAAGTTTGCTTCTTTGAGCCAAAAGCAGTGAAGGTAAAAAAGAATTTTCAGCAAAATTACCGCAACCGGCTACCCCCCATTTAAGTTTACGCGGAATTGCAGAAGAGAATGTTAATCTTGTTGATGATTTTATCATTCTGTTAACTCAAATTTTTAATTTTTGCATAAGCATTTTAATCGGCTTAGAATCCTGCATTATATAAAAATGAATTGCAGGTACGTTTTTATTTAATAATTCCTCAACTTGCTTTACTGTCCAGTTAACTCCGATTTCAAGAATATGTTCCGGTTTTGCTTTTTCAATTTCTTCCGCTAACTCTTGAGGAATATCTATATAAAAATTCTTTGGAAGAGTTTTAACATGGGATTTACTTGTTATAATTTTCAAACCGGGAAGAATTGGTACCGTAATATTTTCTTTACGGCATAGATCAACATAATCAAAATAATTTTTATTGCTGTAAAACATCTGTGTTACAATATATGAAGCACCGGCATCAATTTTTGCTTTTGTGTAACGAATGTCAGTTTTCAAATTGGGTGATTCAAAATGTTTTTCCGGGTACCCGCTTGTACCGATACAAAAATCCATCGGTTGCGCATCCAACAAACCTTCTTCCAAATATTTTCCTTTATTGATTGAATTTATTTGGCTGATTAGATCAACTGCATATTCGTTTATACTTCTTCCAAACTTAACAGGTTTTTTATACTCACTGTCATCGCCGCGGATTGCAAGAACATTGTCAATTCCTAAATAGTGAAGTTCAATTAAAAAATCTTCAGTTTCCTCACGTGTAAATCCGGTGCATAAAACATGGGGTACAGCATCTATATTATATTTATTTTGGATAAGTGCACAAATTCCTAATGTTCCGGGACGTTTGCGTTTTATTTTCATCTGCATATTACCGGAAACAGTTTCTTCATAAATTACTTCCGCAGCATGGCTTGTTATATCAATAAAGCGCGGATTATATTTTGTAATATCTTCCAGGACATTAAGAAGTTGCTTTATGTTACCGCCTCGTTTGGGCGGAATAATTTCAAAACTGAGTAGTGTATTTTTTGTTTTATTAAGATGTTCAATTACTTTCATAGGTTTCCGTTTTGTCTCGGCGCAATTTAATATTTTCTAAACTTACTTAGTATTACAATTATTCAATTACGGATTTAACTTCAATGTATTAATTGTTGCTTTCTTAAACTCATCTTCTCTCAATAGTACTTTTATATACTTACCTTTTAACCACATATCACTCATGTCTTTGTAATGATTGCTCATAAAATGTCCGGATTCACCTGTTGGAAGAATAAATTCCAAATGATTGGGGTCAGCAAAATCAAAAATGTAACGCATTGATGGGCCGAGAATATTTTCATATTGCTCGGAACGATGGGGTTTTGTTAGATCACGGCTTGTTTCAAATAATTCCGGAAACGAATATTCTGTGTTAAAAATCGTTGTCCCATCTCCGCCTATGTTAAACGGACCGATGTTTATTATCTTGTCTAGTAATCCCGATTTATCATGAAACATATGTTTGAAAGTAACTTTATGAATTTCACCCCATTGCCAATTTGCAACATCGTTCCCGTAATTCTTTTCAAGATCTGTAAGTGCATCAACTAAACTTTTTCTAATTATATCATCACGAGTTTCTTTTTGCGGTGTTCGGATATCATCAAAGAATGAAGAGCTATTTTCTTCCAGTAGCTTAGGAATAATTCTATAAGGAACGTTAGCAACAAAAATGTATTCTTTAAGCAAATCATCCCCCATTTCATCTTCAAAAATATTTTTTATCAGATATTGAAAAAACCGCGAGTATATTGTTGGGACTTGACTACGAGGATTCATTTCATAATTCCAATTATGAAAAAGTTCTAAAGTAAGTTTGAGATTTTTTTCAGTAACCTTAACACTGTCAAATGCTGAGGTTATAAAGTGAGTTAGTCTCTTTGCATAAGGCGAAGTAAAATCAAGCTGATATTTTTTATAATCTTCTTTAGAATGAATCGGTTTGGAATTAAGCAGCTCAGTAATTCTTTCTATACGTGATGAAGGTTCCCAAACATTAGAAATGTGATACTTAAAGTTCATTAGAGTTTTATTATTTGCCGATGCAATATAATTCTGCGGCGGATTAAATAGTTTCGGCATTTCTTCATATGGAACAAATCCTTTCCAATCGTTTATTTCTGTTGTACCATCGTTAATTAAAGTTGGACTGTTCGTATTTCTAATTGGTAATCTTGCGGCACAGATATAACCGATATTCCCTTTATCATCTCCATAAACAAAATTTTGACCCGGCACAGTGAAATATCTTACCGCATTTTTAAAATCATCCCAATTCTTTGCTTTGTTAATTGAAATTGCGGCAAACATTTCATCGCTTGGCTCCAATCCAGTCCATCTCATACTAAGTTGTGCAGTTTTAATTCCTGTGTTCGGATACATCTGCTTAAACGGATGAATGTCTGTAATTATTGGGCCACGATGAGTACGTTTAATTTCGTAAACAATGTTCGATGTATCTTTAACATGAATTGTATCTTTTTCAATTGATAGTTGACGCCAAGATTTATTGAAAAAATAATTTTTCCCCGCTGAATCAATTTTCTCAACATAAAAATCTGCATCATCAGCCATAACATTTGTTAGTGCCCAGGAAATATTTTGATTTTTCCCGATTACAATTGCAGGCAAACCGGGAATAGTAAATCCTTCGGCATTCCAATCTTTACTTCTGATCATTGCAAAATACCAACGCCCCGGAGCTGTATAAGCAAGATGAGGATCGTTAGCTATTATAGGTTTACCCGAAGCTGACATTTTTCCGTTAACTATCCAATTGTTAGAACCGATATGTGTTCCTACAAAGCCTGTAAAATTCCTAAACTGCCGATCAACTTTTATAAAGTCTGAAGAAATTGAAGCCACACCGCTTAAACCGGAAGGAATAATTGTTGGTGAGTTTTCCGGAAAGTCAGGTAATAACTCTTTTGCTTTTTCCGGGCCAAACTTTTGGACTAGTTGAGAGAATGTTATATCAGACCACCAGCTTATATTCAGTTCCCAGCCCATTAACTTTGCAATTACCAAACTATGTTCCGGTTTCCATGGGTAAGGATCATAACCTAGCAAATCAAACTCAACCGGATAATTTCCTTTGGCAGTTTTTATAAATGCGTTTACTCCCTTAGAATAAGCAATTAAGATTTTTTTAGAAAGCAGGTTTAGTTTTTCATAGTTTGCTTTTACACTTTTGTAGATGCCAACAGTTCTAAACATTTGATCTAACGGAATTGTCTTAGCACCAAAAACTTCACTTAACCGTCCTTCACCTGCTCTTCGTGCAACATCCATTTGAAACATTCTTTCCTGTGCATGAACAAATCCTAAAGCGAATGCAGCGTCTTCATCGTTATCTGCTTTTATTAACGGAATTGCAAAATTATCTCTCAGGATTTCAACTTCATTAACCAATCCTTCAGTTTTTATTTCCCCGTTATATTCCGGTAACGATTTTCTAAGTAAAAGGTATGATACAATTGAAAAAACAATTATTAGTACTAAAAATGTTGCTGCTCCACCAATTAATATTTTTTTCCATTTATTCATTTTGATATATCCTAGAAAGACTTCCTAAAATTATGAAATAATTGATTTGCTGAATAACAAAATATTTGATAAATAAGAAACACAATTCTAGCACTTCTAACTTGATGGTGTAATATGAATGAATTTTTGATAATTCTCTTACTAATAATCCTAATAACACTAATTTTCTTATTCTTTTTTGTTAATAAGAAATTGTCAGCCGGCGGTAATTCCACCCTAATTAACGAATTTGAGAAATTGGATCGTTCATTCCGGGATGAGATTTCGCGTAATAGAAAAGAAACCTCCGACAATGCTAAATCCGACCGCTTAGAATTGAGCAATGCCATTAAATTATTTGGTGAACAGCTTAACAACCAACTGACTCAACTAATCCAAACAAATGAAATTAAGTTTGATAAACTTCAAGAGAAAGTTGGAACCCAGTTAAAAGAAATTCAAGATAAAAACGAAAAGAAATTAGAAGAAATGCGGCAGACTGTTGATGAAAAACTTCATGCAACGTTAGAGAAACGTCTCGGAGAATCATTTAAGCTTGTCAGCGACAGGCTTGAACAAGTTTACAAAGGTCTTGGGGATATGCAAGAATTAGCACGTGGTGTAGGCGATCTAAAAAATGTATTGACAAATGTAAAAACCCGAGGCGGTTGGGGCGAGATTCAACTCGAAAACCTTATTGATCAAATATTAACTCAAGAACAATATGAAAAGAACGTCTCAACAAAAAAAGGAAGTAATGACAAGGTTGAAATTGCAATTAAACTTCCGGGACGTGACTTATCTAAGAGTGAATTAGTTTGGCTGCCGATTGATGCCAAATTTCCAGTTGAAGATTATCAGCGGTTAATTGATGCACAGGATTTGGCAAATATCGCTGCAATTAATGAAGCGAATAAAGCAATTGAGAACCGCATCAAAGGTGAAGCAAAAAAAATTGCCGAAAAATATCTTGATCCGCCACACACTACGGATTTTGCGATAATGTTTTTACCTGTTGAAGGATTATATGCTGAAGTTTTACGCAGACCCGGTTTAGCAGAAATGTTACAGAGAGAATATAGAGTTGTTGTTTCGGGACCTACAACCTTAGCCGCTTTATTAAATAGTTTGCAGATGGGGTTCAAAACTTTGGCAATAGAAAAAAGATCAAGCGAAGTATGGAAGATTTTAAGCAGTGTTAAGAATGAATTTGGAAAATTCGGTGACCTATTAGACAAAACGCAAAAGAAATTACAAGAAGCAAGCAACACGATTGATGACGCATCAAAAGCTACAAGAAAAATTGAGAAGCAATTGAATAAGGTTGAAGAACTGCCAAGTAACGAAACAAATTTATTAACCAACGTAGAGACTTGATTAATCAAGTCTCTACAGAAAAACCTTTTATTAAAAATAATCCAATGTACTCAGAATTATCACTTGGTAAAATTATTCGTTGGTTCAAAGCAAAAACTACACACGAAATACGGCATCGACTAAATCGGGAAGAATTTACCTGGCAGCCAAGATATTATGAACACATCATTCGAAATGAAAAATCATTGCAAAAAATACGCGAATACATTTCCTTAAACCCGCTTCAATGGATAATTGATGAAGAAAATCCTAATAACAGCTCTTCTCGTCCACGTAAACAAATTTTTACTGACTAATAAAATTTAATATTTAGCTCTTTATGAAGGACTATTATTCAGATAAACTTTCCGCAGAAAAATTACAACGAGTTTATGCAATAGCTCCTACCAGAGTAAAACAATACTTTGAAGCAGAAGTAAACCATGTCTTGCAAAAAATCCGTAAACAAGATTTAGTTTTAGAACTCGGCTGTGGTTACGGCCGTATTCTTCCGCCGCTTGCCAAAAAAGCAAAGACGGTTTTCGGTATTGATACTTCCTTTTCAAGTTTATTACTTGGAAAAGAATTGCACAATAAGATTTCAAATTGCTTTTTTGCGCGAATGAATGCAGTTCAACTTTCCATTCCAAATAATATTTTTGATGTTGTAGTCTGCATACAAAACGGAATTTCTGCTTTTCATGTTAATCAAAAAAAATTAATATTTGAATGTTTACGAGTAACTAAAAAAGATGGAATTGTTCTGCTGTCAAGCTATTCAGAAAAATTTTGGAATGACCGTCTGCAATGGTTTCAATTACAATCCGATGCGGGACTGCTGGGTGAAATAGATTATGAAAAAACTATCAACGGTAATATTTTTTGTAAAGATGGATTTACCGCAACAACTGTTGGGATAAATCAATTCAAAGCTTTGACCTCCGGTATTGATAATGTAACCGTTAACATCGAGGAAGTTGATGGTTCAAGTATATTCTGTGAAATAATTAATCTTTAAGGAAATTGTATAACGAATTCTCGTATTCACCGATAATTTTCCGCCACTCGCCGATTTCCTATCTAACAAATTGTAACAACCATTTATCTTTGCCGTCAGAATAAGTAGAAATAAAAAAATATTGGAGGATAAAATGGAAACGCCAAAACTTCACGGACGGGTAATAATCGGAATCCTGATGATTATCCTAGGCGCTTTGTTTGTCATGCGCAATTATGAAATATTGGATTTCCCTTACGAATATTTTACATGGGAATATTTTTTCATTCTGATTGGAGTACTTTTTCTTTTTCTTTCCAGAAATAAAGCGGCAGGTTTTGTTTTTATTGCAATCGGTTTATTTAATCTTGTCCCTGAACTCTGGCCGTTGCTATTAGTTTTGATCGGTCTTTATATAATTTACGGAAGGACTAGGCACAATAAACAAAAAGATGAATCTGCTGAAACTGAACAATCAAAAAGCAGTACTGATTATGTTGAAAGTGTCAGCATCTTTGGCGGCGGATCAAAAATTATTAACTCAGATAATTTTAAAGGCGGAAGTATAGTCTCAATCTTTGGCGGTTCCGAAATTAATTTAGTTAATTCCAAACTTGGAGAAGGTGAAAACAATATTGAAATAACCGCTGTGTTCGGCGGAACTACATTAACTGTCCCGCCGGATTGGAATGTAGTAATTGATGTACTCCCGATCTTCGGAGGATTTAGCGATAAAAGAATGAAAGACCCCAACAAAAAAATTCAAGAAGGAAGGACACTATTGTTAAAGGGAGTAGTTCTTTTTGGCGGCGGTGAAATAAAAACAATTTTTTAAGGAGTTTACAATGCAACCTTCAAATAGAAGAACCTGGCTTGGTGTGGCATTAGTTATTTTGGGGAGTTTATTCTTTCTGGATAATTTTAATTTCTTTTGGTTCGATATTCACCATGCTATTTTTTCATGGCATTCGATTTTTCTTATAATCGGTATAATAATTCTAATCAATCACAAAAATAGTTTAGCGGGATACATCTTTTTAATAATCGGTTTGTTTGGAACTATGCGGCATTATGTTCCATTCTTTTTTGATTTTGACCTTGGAGATCTTTGGCCAATTCTTCTTTTGGCTATAGGCCTTTGGATGGTACTTAAAAGAAGAGAGCCGTCGCGCTTACACAACATTCAATTCAATGTTGAATCAGCACAATCTCAATGGAATGTAAACACTCAAGATATTATAGATGAAACTTGTGCATTTACTTCATGCAATAAAATTATTCATTCAGAAAATTTTAAAGGCGGAAGAGTTACAACAATTTTCGGCGGTGCAAAAATAGATCTGACAAAAGTTAAAATGGCTCCCGGAGAAAATACTTTAGAGATAACAACAATATTTGGAGGATGTAATCTGCGCGTTCCTCAAGACTGGAAAGTATTACTAAATGTTACTTCTATCTTTGGCGGATTTGATGATAAACGCTTTGCCCCTTTTGATTCCTCTCAAAGTTCAGATGGTATTTTAGTAATAAAAGGTGTTGCTATTTTCGGCGGCGGCGAACTTCTTTATTAATTAATTGATGAGCTTAGAATGATAAATCCGTTTATTAACAATAAGAAAGTTCTTGCTACATATTTTGTTGTTTGGTTTTTCATTTTTTTAGTTCAAGTAAGTGTTTTAAACTTCTTTTTAAATATTCCAATCCTTACAGCATTGCTTGATAGTGCTGTTTTTAATCTTATCTATCAATTATTTGGGATTAGTCTTTGGTACACAGTTAGTTTCAACTCGCTCGAAAATTATAATGCCGTTAAGATTTTTCTAAATCATATTGCTGCAGCCGTTATTACATCCGGTTTATGGATTCTAACCGGTTATTATATTATGAATAACATTGTTTCCGGGAAAAATGTTTATTCAGAATTTCTGCTTAAATCTTTGGTGTGGAGATTTTTAATCGGGATGCTTTATTACACGGTAATAATTGCTGTTGATTATGTGATTATCTATTACAATAATTTCCAGGAGAAACTTTTAAAAGAAGTTGAACTAAATGCTCTTGTAAAAGAAGCAGAATTAAAAACGCTGAAGTACCAAATCAATCCTCATTTCATTTTCAATAGTTTGAATTCGATAAGCTCGCTTACATTATCAAACCCTACACAAGCTCAGGAAATGACAATCAAACTTTCAGCGTTTTTAAGAAGTACGCTTTCCAAAAATGAAAAACAAAAAAATAAATTAGGCGAAGAAATAAATAACGCAAAACTATATCTTGATATTGAGAAGGTTCGTTTTGCAGATAAATTTGAATTTGTTGAAGAAGTAAAACAAGAATGTAAAGAGCTTGAGGTACCGAGCATGATACTTCAGCCTCTTTTCGAAAATGCAATTAAACACGGCGTATATGAAAGTCTTGAGAAAGTAATTATTAAACTTTCATGTGGAATGGAAAGCGATTATTTTAAAATAACTGTTGATAATAATTTTGATCCCGAATCTGTTCCCAGAAAAGGTGAAGGAATCGGAATAAAAAATATTAAGAACAGATTAAAATTAATTTACAACCAGGATAATCTTGTTAAAGTGGAAAAATTAAATAATTTATTTAGAGTTAATTTATATATACCGGTTTGAGCTTATGCCAACAAATAAAAAAATTAAAGTAATTATTATTGATGACGAAAAACTTGCCAGGGAAATAATCAGCAACTACTTAAAAAAATTTGATAATGTTGAACTTGTAGCTGAATGCTCGGACGGTTTTGAAGGGATAAAACAAATAAATGAATTAAAACCGGATTTAATTTTTCTTGATATTCAAATGCCCAAGCTAACCGGTTTTGAAATGCTTGAAATTTTGGAAGACCCGCCTGTAATTATTTTCACTACTGCCTTCGATCAATATGCACTTAAGGCTTTTGAAGTGAACGCTACCGATTACCTTCTCAAACCTTTTTCCGAAGTTCGATTTGCCGAAGCTTTGAACAAAGCAATCAAACTGATAACAAATATTCCTCCGATACAACAAGAACTAAACGGTCTCGTTAAATCAGTTGAAAAACGAAATGAGTTCTTAGACAGGGTAATTATAAAGAGCGGACAAAAAATACAGATTATACCCATCGAAGCGGTTCATTACATTGAAGCACAGGATGATTACACAATGCTTTATACAGAGAAGGGAAATTTTCTTAAACAAAAAACAATGAAATACTTTGAAGAGAATCTTGATCCCAAAAATTTTCCACGTATTCACCGTTCTTATATTGTAAAACTATCTCTGATAAAACAAATTGAGTTGCTTGAAAAGGAATCGTATCAGGTTTTGCTCAATGATGGGAAAAAATTACCTGTTAGTAAAAGCGGATACCAGAATTTAAAGGAAATAATAAAATGATTGTAATATTTATTTCTTCATTTTAGAGGATAATAAATTATGATTGGTCTAATCTTGATATTTACAGTTTTAATTGGTGTTTGGTTCTATACTTCTGCAAGAGAAGTTGGAAAGAATAAAATACTTTGGTTTCTGATCGGTTTAATTACGTGTTTTATTCTCGGCAGTTTATTTATGAAGTTTGGCGAGCTATACATTTTACCTCAGCAAGAAAATCTATCCGATGTAATGGCAAACCGTAATTCCAAAATCTATCTTGAAATATCTGTAATGATATTAATTTCCGGCTATGCGTATATTATTCGAAATTTTTTTCTAACTAAGAAAAGAATAAAAAAATTAGTATAACGCATTGAGTGAATTAAAATTTAAACCGTTAAAACGGTTTTATAGTTGTCTCGTTTTTCTAACCCCGCGATTAATCGCGGGATTAATCCAAGTTAAAGTGATTTATTAAACTGTTTCAACAGTTTATAAAACTATATCCATTATTTCACATAACAAGTTTAGTATAATATTTAACAATAGGACTTCTAATACAAATTGAAGTTTGTCCCCTCTCTCTTTATATTTAGTTAGTTAAAAGAATAGGCGTAAAATGAACTTCGATAAAGATCTTCAATCCATTCAGGAAGCGCGTACATTAGCCGCTAAAGCAAAAGAAGCACAACTCGAATTCAAACATTATAATCAAGAACAAGTAGATAAAATTGTAAAAGCAATGGCGGATGCCGGTTTTAAGGAATCTGAACGCCTTGCTCAACTAGCTCACGAAGAGACCGGTTTCGGCAAAGTCTCGGACAAAACAATTAAGAATCAATTCGGAACAAAAGACGTTTGGGAATCAATTAAAGATTTAAAGACTGTTGGAGTTATTGACGTTCAAAAGAACGGAAAAATTTTAAAGATAGCTGAGCCGATGGGAGTCGTTGCGGCATTAGTTCCTTCAACTAATCCTACTTCAACCGCAATGTTCAAAGCAATAATCTCTCTCAAGTGCAGAAATGGAATTGTTGTCTCCCCTCATCCAAAAGCATTAAGATGTACAAGTGAAGCTTTACGAGTTGTTTCCGATGCTGCAGAAAAAGCCGGTGCGCCAAAAGGTTTAATCCAATGTTTAAGTACTCCTACTCTTGAAGGTACAGATGCATTAATGAAGGATAAAAACATTGCCGTAATTCTTGCTACCGGCGGAATGCCGATGGTTCGCGCCGCATATAGTGCCGGCACGCCTGCGTATGGTGTCGGCAGCGGAAACGTTCCCGCTTTCATTGAACGAACTGCTAATTATCAAAAAGCTGTTGCCGATATTGTTTATGGAACTACTTTTGATAACGGCACATTATGTTCATCCGAGCAAGCAATGATTGTTGATAGATCTCTTAGAGAAAAAGTTATTGATGAAGCAAAAAGAATCGGTTGCTATTTTGTAAATGCAGAGGAAAAGAAAAAATTAGAAAATAAAGTTGCGCGCGGTGCAAAATTGAATGCGGATATTGTTGGCAAGCCCGCTCCTTGGATCGCTAACTACGCGGGATTTAGTGTCCCAGATAGTACAACTGTTCTTATTGCGGAATGTGATAAAGTAGGAAGAGATGAACCGTTATCAATTGAAAAACTTTCTCCTATGCTTGCATTTTATACTGTAGATGGCTGGCTGGAAGGTTGCCATCGTAGTATAGAATTGTTAGAGTTCGGAGGAATCGGCCATACAATGGCTATCCATTCCAACAATAAAGAAATTATAATGAAATTTGCTTTAGAGAAACCGGCTTTTAGAATTGTTGTTAATACACCTGCATCAGTAGGGGCTGTAGGTTATACAACCGGATTAATGCCTTCAATGACTTTAGGTCCGGGAACTTGGGGCGGTTCTATTATATCAGAGAACGTAACAGCCAAACATTTAATGAACGTTAAAACTCTGGCTTTTGAAACTCGGCCTGTTAATACGGGTAGCTGTGTAACTTCTTTTGACCTTCCTTCCGACATGAATGTCAAAAGTTCATATCAAGAAGGAAACTTTACAAAACAGATTGAAGAAAGATTACGCGCTCGAGCAGGCAATCCTTCAACTAATCCTTTAGGAAATGTTAGCAGAAAATCAGTTAGCGAGAAGCATAGTGCTATACTTGGCAGCGGGATTAGCGAGGATGAAATTCAAAAAATTATTAAAGAGTTTAATAAATAATATCTGAATAAGTACAGAATTACTACTATTACAGCGTTAATTGTTTTTTATAAATGAACAGTATTAAAAAATTGTTGTACTGTGAATTTAGATTTATTTAATCTAAGAATATCGGTCAAGTTTAAACTTCTCTCCCAGATACAATTTTCTTACATCTGTATCTTCAGCAAGATCCGTTGCTGTTCCTTCCTTAAATATTTCTCCGTTAATTAATATATACGCACGGTCAACGATACTTAAAGTCTCATGAACATTATGATCGGTGATAAGAATACCAATCCCCTTATGTTTTAGGTTGGCAACAATATTCATAATATCTTCAACAGCAATCGGATCAACACCCGCAAAAGGTTCATCAAGAAGAATAAATTTGGGGTTTGTTGCAAGAGCGCGTGCTATTTCACATCTTCTTCTTTCCCCGCCGCTCAGTTGAAATCCTAAATTTTTCCTGACACCAATAATTCCTAATTCTTCTAAAAGTTTCTCCTGTCTTTCTTTTCTTTCTTCCTGAGTTAGCTGCATCATTTGAAGGACGGCCATAATATTATCTTCAACGCTTAATTTTCTAAAAATAGAAGCTTCTTGCGGTAGATAACCTATTCCCATCTTCGCACGTTTGTACATCGGTTCATAAGTTATTTCTTTGTTATCAAGAAACACTTTTCCTTCATTCGGTTTTATCATCCCGACAATCATATAAAAGGTTGTTGTCTTTCCGGCACCGTTAGGTCCAAGCAATCCAACAACTTCTCCTTGCTCAACTCCAACAGAGACATGATTTACAACAGCTCTTTTTTTGTAAACCTTCTTAAGATTTTCACTTCTTAGAACTAAGTTTTCCTGCATAATATTGTACATCCTTCACTAAGTAATTAAGAATATCCTTTCTCTTAAAGAGAAGATTTTCTTTTGTAGGTCTATCCGAATATATTCTAAAAGTTGGAATTGTGAAATCTTTTTCTTTACCAATAATTAAATTTTCCGGATGATACTCGCTTACCGGTTTTCCATATAATCTAACATCCGCTACTTTTTTATCCTTAAAATATATTTTAGTTTGCTCGGAACTTGATTTGAGCAGACCGTTTGGTTCGCCGTCTTCATACATATAATAAATACTCAATACATTTCCATTAACTTCAGTCCTGCTTAGACCCTTATCATCAAAAAACATTTTAATTCTTTTCCCGGAGAGCTGATCGAAACGGTAAATAGAATCTTTATTTGAAGTAATTATAGATGCATTTGCATTGATATCCATCCGATCTAACCGATTATCCTTCAAATATATTTTGATAGAATCGCCAACAAGTTGGGCTTCCTCGTTCCAGATTACGGGCGGATTAATATCAAATTCACGTTTGAAAGTTTGTATCTGATCATTCTTCTGATAGAATATAGTTTCTCCGTTGACCGAGGCAAAATTTTTACGCACGATTTTTACTGAGTCAGTTGCGATCATTTTTTTTAAGCTGTCGTCAAAAGACTCCAACATCTTCGCGGAAATAATTAAGGTGTCAAGATCTCCGTTTGAAAGGGTATCAATGCGGACTAAGAACGGTTTTTCAGTTATCTTCGAATAATTTTTCTCTCCGTAATCTTCAAGTTTATTACCAAAAATAGCTAACCGGTTAGTTGGATCATAAATTCTAATATTATTAAACGCAAAAGTAGTTTTTGTGTTTCGAAAATGAATAAGACTATCTGCAAAAATTGTAGATGAAGTATCGCTAACCTGTACATTACCGACGGCAACAGCTTTATCATCATCATCAAAATAAGTAAGCTTGCTAGTTGATAAATTGGAAAGCGAATCATGAAGTTTTACATCTTCATAAAAATAAGACCGTTTCTCATCGAAATAATAATAGCCATTTTTAGAATTGAGATTAACATGCCCGTCGGTTAAAAATATTCCGACATTTGAAAATGCAATTTTAGTATCACCATAATAATAACCGCGTGAAGTTTTTATTATTATACTGTCCTGAACGACTACTACTCTACCGATAAGCTCCGCCTCATTACGAACAAGATATTGAATTGCTTTATCACATGTGATCTTAACAGCGCCTTGCTTCATTACAACATTGCCGTGTACCTCACGAATACTTTCGCCGTTAATTGTCTTTCCTACAAGACTGTCCCCCACTACCTGAATTCTATTATCCTCGGTTTGAGCAAAGAGATTAGCTTCAATAAAGATTAACGATATAAGAATTAGTAGAACCCGTTTCATTATTTTTTCTTTCTTGAAAGAGAGGAAGAATAAGTTACATTATAGATTACATAGTTATTCAAATGCTGGTCGGATTCGAACCCAAAACCTTGTATAACTTCCTTTGGTGATGTAATTGTAACAAACTTATCTGTGAGAATTCTCTGATCTTTTTGCCGCCACATCAGTTCACTGGTTTTTAGAACAGTGCCGCTGTCATTCTTAGCAACAACGCTGTCAAAAGCGAACATATTTTTTGTAACATCATCTACTTTACCTCTAAGAGAGGTAAGCCATGAAGTATTTTTTTGATCTTTATTGTAAAAATTAATTTGAACTCCGTCCAGCAAAGTTATTTTCTGCATTTCAAACATCTTTAAATGATCGGTAAATAAAACTGCTTTTATTTTGCCTTCATCGGTAAACATCACTTTAGATTTCCAACTCTCATTAGAGGGGATTTCACCTTGAACACTTGTCTTATCAATGCTTGGTTGAATTTTATCTTCCGAACATGAAATTACCAGAATGAAGATAAATATAGTGGTAAAAATTTTTTTCATCTTGATTGCAAACCTAATTTAACCAGATCGTGAAGATGGACAATCCCTTCCGGTTTGTTCAATTTATCAACAACAATAATTGAAGTGATATTAAAATTTTCCATTTGCTGAAGAGCAAATGATGCAAGAAAATCTTTATTGATCGTTTTGGGGTTTTTAGTCATAATATCTTTTGCAGTCAAATTTTTTATTTCTAAAGTTTTTTCAAGTAGCCGTCTTAAATCACCGTCTGTAATTATTCCAGTTAAAATACCTTCGCCGTTAACAACACATGTTGCACCAAGACGTTTAGAAGTTATCATCAGGATTGCATCCTTAATAGATTCTTTCTCACTCACAACAGGAATATCTTTTCCTGATATCATTATTTCTTCGATCTTAAGAGAAAGCCGTTTTCCTAAACTTCCGCCAGGATGAAGCATTGCAAAATCCTCTACTGTAAATCCACGCTTTTCCAAAAGAGCAATCGCAAGTGCATCTCCCAATACTAAAGCCACAGTGGTAGATGTAGTCGGTGCAAGATCATGAGGACATGCTTCTTCTTTAACTCCTGCATTTAAAACTATATCACATTCTCTGGCAAGTTTTGAATCGGTTTCACCAAGTATACCTATTATTGTAACATCAATACGTTTAAACATCGGAATAAGTTGGAGTAATTCTTCTGTATATCCGCTTTTTGAAATTAAAATTACAATGTCATTCTTTCGAACCATACCAAGATCGCCGTGAAGAGCATCTGTTGGATGCATAAAAATTGCAGCTGTTCCAGTTGAGTTTAATGTAGCAACAATCTTGCGCGCAATTATTCCGGATTTTCCCATTCCGGTGAAAACAACTCTTCCGTGAGAATTAAAAATCAGTTCTACAGCCTGCGCAAAATTTTTATCAATGTTATCAATCAAGTTTAGAATTGCATCTCCTTCTATTCGGATTACAGCTTTCCCTTTTGCAATTATTTGTTCTCTTGTCACAGCTTCCTCTATTATTTAGACTGTTTCGTTTGACTTCTTAATTAAACTCAGAATTTCATTTAATATATCTTCAGGATTTTTTGATTTTACTACAAAGTTTACAATTCGCCTTACCTCTCTTCTTCCATTTGTCGGTGCAGAAGTTAATCTGCATTTTTTTAACAAAGGAATATCTAAAAGATCATCGCCTATGTAAAATACATTTTTATAATCAATCGAATTTGTTGTTAAAAAATTATCTGCCGATGAAACTTTATCCAACGACGACGCTACCACGTTACAATTTTCGATTAATTTTAGTTTGTTTATCAGATCATCTTCTTCTCTAGCAGTTATAATCCCAAATTTCAATCCGTATCTATCAAACTCTTTAACTTTTGCAGAGAGTAAATTAAATAATTTATCGGCAGTTATATTGTCATTTAGAAGAACACCTTCAAGATCAAAAAGAAAGATTTTGATCTCTTTAATCTTAGTTAATATTTCATTTTTCATTCTTAACTAATTCATCAATCTTTTTAATCTGAGTTAATAATTTTCGTAACTGTTCCAGGGGGAATTGACTTGCGGAATCACTAAGAGCATTAGAAGGATCTGGATGAACTTCAAGAAACAATCCATCAACCCCAACAGCAACAGCAGCTTTTGCCAGCGAAGGAATAAATTTTGATTCACCCCCAGAGACATTGGAATTACTTGGTAGTTGTACCGCATGAGTTGCATCCATTATTACAGGGTAACCAAGATCTTTCATAATTACTAACGAGCGCATATCAACTACAAGATTATGATAACCAAAAGTTGAGCCGCGTTCCGTGAGAAGAATCTTTTTATTCCTCGCCGATTCAATCTTCTCAATAACATGCTTCATATCCTGAGGTGCTAAGAACTGACCTTTTTTTACGTTAATAACTTTTTTTGTTTTTGCGGCTGCAATTAATAAATCTGTCTGCCTGCAAAGAAATGCCGGTATTTGCAATACATCAGCTACATGAGCAACAGATTCAACTTCATGCTCGGAGTGAATATCTGTAAGGATCGGAACGGAAAATTCTTTTCTAACCTTCTCTAAAATTTTTAATGCTCTATCAAAATCAATTCCAGAGAATGATTTGATGCTTGTACGATTTGCCTTTTTGTAACTCGATTTGAAAATGAAGGGAACATTCAAATCGCTGGTGATTTTTTTTATCTCATCTGCAGTTCTTAAAGTAATTTTTTCGTTCTCAATTACGCATGGACCTGCAATTAAAACTAATGGTGAATTATCACCAATTTTGATTTTGTTAACATTTACCATAACAAAGCCGGTTTATTTATTCAAAAAGATTTTCTTGCTCTTTTTGTATTCCACGCTTCCTATTAAACCTTATATATGCGAGATCAGTTGCTTCTCTTCCGCGGGGTGTACGCTTAATAAATCCTTGCTGAATTAAAAACGGTTCGTAAACTTCTTCAATTGTTCCGGGATCCTCATTTACAGCAACAGAGACAGTATTCAAACCAACGGGGCCGCCGTTAAATTTTTCAATAATAGTTAGAATTATTTCCTTATCCATTTCATCCAAACCGAAGTCATCAACTTCTAAAGCATTCAATGCTTTCTTAGTAATAGAAAGATCAATTACCTTTTTGTTGTCAACATCGGCAAAGTCCCGCGTACGGCGAAGAAGACGGTTTGCAATTCGAGGTGTTCCCCGTGAACGTTTTGCTAATTCATCTGCAGCATCGTTTTCTATTTTGATTTTAAGAATTTCAGCAGAACGGTGAATTATTTTCCCGATTAAATCTCCTTCATAATAATCGAGACGGGATTTAATTCCAAATCTGTCTCTAAGCGGAGCTGTTAACAATCCGGCACGTGTTGTTGCACCAATTAAAGTGTAACGAGGAAGTTTAATTTGAACTGTTCTTGCATTGGGTCCGCTGTCAATCATTATATCAAGTTTATAGTCTTCCATTGCTGAGTAAAGATATTCTTCAACAACAGGACTTAATCTGTGGATTTCATCGATGAACAAAACTGATTTTTCTTCAAGATTAGTAAGAATGCCTGCAAGATCGCCAGGCTTTTCGAGAACCGGTCCTGATGAAACTTTTATTTTGGCTCCAAGTTCATTTGCTATAATATGCGCTAGCGTGGTTTTTCCTAATCCGGGCGGGCCGGTAAGTAGAACATGATCAAGACCCTGGCCGCGAATTTTTGCAGCCCCGATAAAAACTTTTAAATTATCCGTAATTTTAGATTGGCCGGTAAATTCATTGAAAGATTTTGGACGAAGTGTTTGTTCTATTTTTTTCTCATCTTCATTAATAACTGGATTTAAGTTCTCGGATTTTCGCTTCACTCAATTCTCCCTTAAATCTCAACCGCAACAATTTTCCTTCTGCGATAATTCTTCAATCTTTCAAACAAAGATACAAACCAAAACATGAAAACAATTAATAATAATGCTGCAAGAATTGAAAGTGGTATGTTCAAAGTCTTAGGGAAGAACATTCCAAATCCAGGAATCCATGCACTTCCGTATAATATTACAACATGCACGGCATAAACCAGCAATGTATTTTTCCCAATTTTAGAAATTATATCCGGAATTTTCTTAATCCTTAATGAAATAAACGACATTGCACTGTTCAGCATTAAAATAATTCCCAACCGGTAAAAAATAAGTGCCGTGTTATCAGTCCAAAAAGTTTTTTCACCGTAAAGTGAATCTTCAACCGCATGAATTGAATAACATACAACCAAAGAAATAACACCAAAGAAAAATAATTTATAACTAAACTGTTTCGTAGAAAAAGAAAGAGGATTTCTTGCAAGATAACTTCCCAGCATAGCTCCGCAAATTACATATCCCGTCCACGGAAATAACGGAAAGTAAGAGCCGGTTCCTTGATACAGATATGCTGCAAACGGAATCGGCAAAAAATTCGCCCAATTAATTTTTTCAGCTATTAGAAATGCAAAGAAAAAGAACGCCGCACCAATGGAAAAAATTAAATAATCACTTCGTTTATATTTTTCAGCCATGTAACTGAAGAAAAGAATAAATAAAATCCCGAATGCAATCAGATGTAATGCATCAACTGTAAAGAATGTTAACCACTGACCATGGTCCACTTCGCTAAAATCAAACATACGCGGGGTTGGGAAACGCAAAAGGTACCCGATTAAAAGTAAGATCATAAAACGGTGAACACCTTTTTTCACGCGTGGATTTTCAAAAAAAGGAACCGATTGAGATCGTAATAGATATGTAAACGTAACTCCCGAAACAAACATGAATATTGGAGCAGTAAAACCGCGGATTGTAAACCAAACATCATAGATAACGGAATCGAATGTTCTATATTGATCGCCAAGGAATGTATCAATAGTGTGTCCTTGGATCATCATAATAACTGCAAACGCGCGCATAAGATCCAAAAAAATTATTCTTTGTTTGGTGCCAGTTGACATTACAACTTCCTACATATTAATTCCGTGGGTGTTTAGATGCCCACTCTCTTAAATATTTAATTATATCCTGCGTTGAAGTTCCGGGTGTAAATAATTCACCAACCCCCAACTCTTTAAGTTTTTTCAAATCTTCTTCGGGAATTATTCCGCCACCGAAAAGAAGAATATCGTTCGCTTGTTTCTCTTTCATCAAATTCAAAATCTTTGGGAATAAAGTCATATGAGCACCGGAAAGAATACTTATTCCAATAGCATCAACATCTTCTTGAATAGCCGCTTCAACAATCATTTCCGGAGTCTGACGCAGTCCGGTATAAATCACTTCCATTCCGGCATCACGTAGAGCTGCTGCAACAACTTTAGCTCCTCTATCGTGTCCGTCTAATCCGGCTTTAGCAACTAAGACCCTGATTTTACTATCCATCAATATTCTCCCGCTTCAATTCCAATTGTAAATGATTCACATCCTAAAAATAACATTGATCTCTCGAAAAGACAATCAATCAATTCTGAGTTTACTTTGTTTTTCCTGATGTTTTCGAATGCTTATCATAAAATCGTCTAGCTAATTCAAGATCTTTTTGTGTATCAACAGAAAGACTGTCAAAATCGGTAACAACAATTTTCATCTTGAAGCCGTGTTCCAGAAATCTTAATTGCTCTAATTTTTCTATTTGTTCCAGATCTGTTGGTTTAAGCTGGGTAAATTTTAATAATGCTTCGCGTCTATAAACATACAGACCGATGTGCTTATAAATTTCTGCTGTTTGTATTCTTGCAAGATTGGTTTTAGCCTCACGCACAAAAGGAATTGGAGACCGCGAGAAATACAATGCCATGTTATTGTAATCGAAAACAACTTTAACGACAGAAGATGATTTCATGTCTTCAACATTTGAAATCCTTCTTGCAAGGGTTGCAACATTTACTTTTTTATCAAAAAGCAAAGGTTCAATTGCTTCGTCAATCATTTTACCTTTTATGAACGGTTCATCACCTTGAATATTGACAATAATAGAAGCTTCCGGAATTTTTTCTGTTATTATTGCTATTCTGTCCGATCCGCTTGTGCAGTTTTTAGGAGTCATATAAACTTCTGCACCAAATCCTTTTACAACTTGAAATACTTTTTCATCATCAACTGCAATAACAACTTTATCCAGCAACTTAGATTTCCTGGCATTGTTGTAAGTATGCTGAATCATCGGTTTGTCACCAATATTAGCAAGCGGCTTTCCCATTAATCGTGATGATGCAAATCGAGCAGGTATAATTCCTATTATCATTAAGTTGCTTTTATTGGTTGATAACTTTCGGCACTTTGAAAAATTCGTCGGTTTTATCAGATGCATTCTTCAAAGCATCTTCAGTAGAAATAGATTGCTTCAGTTCATCATTACGGAATACATTTATATTTTCTATAGGATGTGATAGCGGTTCAACATTATCTGTATTCAGTTCATTCAATTTGTCTACATAACTTAAGATCTCATTAAGCTGATGAGTAAAATTTTCCAGCTCTTTTTCTTTAAATTTTAACCGTGCTAATTCCGCTATGTATTCAACATCCTTTTTTGTAACAGACATAAAAAGTATTCCTTAAAAATTTCAGAGTAAAATTAATAAAAATCTAAACTGCTGAATGTTGTAAAAATACTTGACTCTTCACCCGTAAATTGATTGCCAACAATTTTTATTTGTAATGTATGAGTGCCACTGCCTCTCTTCGGACTTCGATAAGAAAGGTCATAAAAACTATTTGCTGTTTTAATTAGAGATTGTCCTATATCGGTGAATTGTTTTATTATTTCATTTTCCTGACCGATACTAAAACTTCCGCCAGTTCCAATTGAATGTAAAATATCCGGTTGAATTTCATTTCCTAACCCGATTGTATAAACAAGTTTATTATAAACAGCACGCATTGCCCTTGCTAAAGATGACGATCCCTGCGTGTCATTTCCATCTGATATTATAACCATGTTTCCTTTAAGTACTTTGGTGAGTGATACTTCATCTCTCCAAAGTGCAGTACCGTTTTCAACCGCACCATAGAAATCTGTGCTCATCACTCCCGGGGTAAAATTATTATCAATTACATTGAGAAGAGTTGAAACGTTGTTTGTAAAATCTTGTAATCTATAAACTCTGTCTGAGAATGCATAAACCGCAAACTCTTGATTGGGTCCTATACCGTTTACTATTGTTTTGGCTGAAGTTTTGATTTTATCAATATCGCTCTGAACGCTGCTGCTATTATCCAACATTAGAACAGTACGCAGCTGATTTGAAATTGTAGGATGATTAACAATGCTAAGTCCGGATTCCGTTGGTGATAAAGGGAGAACATCTTCAAATACTTCAAAGTTAGAAAGATTTAACGTATTTACTCCTGTTCCATTTAAATCTACAACTTGAAATGTTGCTTTCACATCATGGGGAACACTTGTTTCAATTTTGTTTAACAATAATGCATAACCGTTGCCTAATGTTGATGAAGAAAGCAAAGTTGTAAAATTCCATACCGGGCCTAAACTGCTTGTTCCGTCATTTAATCTTGCAACAACTCTCCAAAAATATTGCACGTTGTATTTTAACAGTGGTACTGTATAATATTTATTGGTAGTGGTCGTATATTTTATCAATGGGGGATTCGTCTCTCCAATGTAAACTTCATACCCGGTTGCATTGTCACATTTCCATTTTAATGTAACAAATAAAAATTGATCTAAAGAACCATCATCAGGTATAGGTGTATTAGGAACAGGATTATAAACAATACTGGGTGTTGTCGGCAGAGGATTTTTATCAAAAGTACAATTTGACAAACTTATCGTCAGCAAAAAGATTATAAATACCTTTGTGGGAATTTTCCTCATCAATACTGCTTAGTTTTTTAATATTCTAACCTAATTATAAAAATTATTTAACTGATGTGGAAGTGAAGAATGTTCGGTACATCACTATTCTTCCCTACGGGAAGGCTTTAAAACTAAGTAAAAGAATTTTTCAATTAAATAAATGAAGTTAAATTGTTTATCCGATTCTTAATTGAGGGATGGCTGTAAAAAAACCACTCAACAAAAGGATGCGGCTCGCGGTCGCCAAGATTTTGATCAGTTAGTTTTTCAAGCGTTTGTATAAATGATTCTTTCTTATTAGTTGAAATTACTGCGTAATTATCCGCTTCGTATTCAAATTTTCTAGAAATATAATTTGTAATTGGTGTTTGAACAAGACCAACAATAGCGCCCCACAAAAATAGAAGCGGAAGCGAAGCAATTTGTGCAATCTCCGAAAAACCAAACCAGCTCAATGAAATTTTATGTAGGTGTGCAATCAGAAAAAAAGTTAGAAAACTGAATACCGTTCCTATAAAAATATTTTTTACAATATGTTTCCTTTTGTAATGTCCGAGTTCGTGTGCAATTACAGTTTCAATTTCGTCTTCAGTGTAATTATCTAATAATGTATCTCCCAGAAGAATTCTTTTTGTCTTACCTAATCCGGTAAAAGCAGCGTTTGCTTTTTTCGTATTCTTACTCATGTTGAACCTATAAACATTTCGAACATTCAATCCGGCATCTTTACTCAGGTTCACTATTCTTTCTTTCAACGATTTATTTTCTATGGGAGTGATTTTATAAAAGATCGGAAGAATTATAATAGGAACAATTTGGGCAAGTAAAACCGAAACAATGAACATCAGAGCACCGAAAGGAAGCCACCAGTTTATTCCAAAATTTTTAATCGTAAAGTAGAAAAGAAAAAGAAGCGGAATACCAATAACAGCTCCGACAAGACTTTCTTTTAATCCTTCTATAATCCATTTCCCAAAAGTTTGATTCGAAAGATTGTATTTGTGCTCAAGATAATAACCGGCATAAAAATTAAACGGTGCAAAAAGGATTAAGGATATTAAACTTAGTGCTAAAACAAAAATTAGAATTGTCAAATAATCATTTGAAATAAAATTTCTAATATAAACTTCCAACCGTAAACTGAAATTAAAATTGATAAATAGAAGAAGTAGAACGAATGAAAGTACTGCTTCGATAATTCCTATAATAAGTTTTGTATTGGAGTATTTTTTAGCTTGCGTATTATTCAAAATTTATATTTGTCCCATTGCACTATTTTGAATCCAACCGATCTTCCCATCAACTAAACGGATCTTTACCCAATCATTTACATGATCTTCTATACTAAACTTAATCCCTTCGTGAATTACAAATGCATCACTCCCCTTTAAATCCGGCGATACTTTTACCGAATAAGTCTGCTGTAATAATATCCCTGAATTTGTAGTGGCTTCTCGATTAACACGCGCAAATAAAAGAACAACAGCAACTATTAATACGGCAAGTGAAATTGAACTACTTAAAAAAGAAATCCTCTGTAATCTTGAATAACGCGAAAAATAATAAACAGCAAAGCTTATCAATAATATCCAGAAAATTAATATTACAATTAACGACCACGCTGATACACTAAAAGTAGTAACTAATCCTTCCCACCATGCAATAATAAATAGTTTAGGCAGTTCAGTAATTTTATCAAACGTGCGGGCCTGCGCAATTCTTAAGTTGTATGAAAGGTCCTCATCGTTAGGTTCAAGTTTCAATCCTTTTTCATAACTGTAAATTGCATAACCCAATTTTCCGCTTTTGAAATACGCATTGCCAAGGTTGTAATAGACCGCTCCGCTTTCAAAACCTTGACCGAGAATTTTTTGGTATGTCTGAACTGCCAGTTCAAATTGTCCTTCTTGATAGAATTTATTTCCATTCCCCATTAATTCATAGGCAGATTGGGCGAACAGATTTACCGAAACCAAAAATAAAATCAATATCTTTTTCATCATCTTTTTCTCTCCAAAGATGAATCTACTTCAACAATTGCTTTTACAGCTTCGTTATATAAACCGGATGCTTCGGCCAAAATTTCTCCTTGAGGGGCAAAGCGTGCGTATTCACATTTTCCGGCAATCCGTTTTAATTGTGTAATTAAATCATCTGCAACATTTTTCCTAATAAGTTTTTCTACAGCACCTTCAAGTGTAAATTCCGCTTTTTGAATACCAAGTTTATCTTCAAGATATCCGAACAACGCCAGAGATAATTCAGCATAAAAATTAGTAATGTCATTTTTATCAAGAGCTTCTTTTGAAAGCTTTAATCTTTTACGCGCGGCTTTCTCGGCTTTTTGATAACGCATTAATTGAATATTACCGGAAAGTTTATCCTGTCTTCTCTTAATTACTACAGCACTTACTAAACTAAAAAACGGAACGATCAATGAAAACCAGAACCAAGCTTTTATTAAAGAAATTTCATGTCTCGGTTCAAGATTAAAATTAGATGTCTTAATGAATCGAATATCTTCATTCAATAACTTTACATCGCTCTGAGAAAATCCTTGTGATGCAGTTTCGCTTCCTGCAACTCCCTGCCGTACATTTATTTTAAATGGCTGCGACTTTAAAGTAACATATCTTCTTGAAGAAGGATTGAAGTAAGTAAATTCCATTGATGGAATTTCTTTCTCACCGGCAGTTCGAGGTACAATCAAATAATCAATAATTTTTTGCCCTGAAATAACCGAACCGCGGTTAATATTCTCAACATTCTTAGGTTCATACTTTTCAAAACCAGATGGCAACACTGGTTCAGGCACTTTGATTAATTTAATATTTCCGTTACCGCCGACAGTTAATCTTAGAGTGATGCTTTCATTAGTAACAACATCTTTTTTATCAACTTCAGCCTTAAAACTTAAATCACCTACGGAGCCGGTAAAAGAAGCCGGCGGATTTTGCGGCAGAGGATCAACTTCCACTTTTATTGTGTTGGAACGCGTTTTAATTTCTACTGTTTCAGATCTGCCGAAAAATGAATCGTTAAAAAATTCATCGAAGACATCGTTCCCGGTTTTTTTCTTTTTTACAATTACAGGTACATTCAACTCAAATGGAGTAACCGAAAGTGAACCGGTCTTTGAAGGAAAAAGTGCAACTTGTTTTATTTTGGCAACACGGTAACGTTCACCTTTGTACATCCCGATTTCAAAATTAATATTTTGCAATGGGCCAACTTCCTCAGCCCAAAATCCTTCGTATGACGGAAGTTTTGTTATTTGCGGCGACGAGATATTTAATTTTGTATAAAGTTTATATGTAACAGTAATTTGCTCGCCTAGAAGCGCACGGGTTTTATTCGCTTCAGCTACAATAAAAACATTTTTTGCCAATTCTTCCTGTGAATACCCGCCTGTACTTTCTTTCTGCTGCTGCGGTGTTCCCTTTTCCACTTTTAATTTTAACGGTTGAGTATGAAATGTCTTTCCGTTATAATCTATTGAAGCAGACTCAATTGTAAACTCTCCAATGTTGCTTGGCTGAACAATGTAAGAAAAAGTAATTGAGCCGGAAACTTTTCCGTTAATAATCTGCATACTGCTGGATTGATTTGGTCCGCTAAGAATTCTAAATCCTGTTAATGCTGGAGGACGGAAATTACTAATTCCGTTTACATCTCCGCCTTCAAAAGTAAAATAGATTTGAAAGCGGTCGTATTGACCGACGGTTGATCTATCCACAGTTGCATTAAACTGCTGAGCATTTATTGCTTGATTATAAATGCTGAAAATGAAAAAAAGAACCGTCAAAAAATATTTTTTCAAATTTTGATTTAACATCTTTATTCTCTTTTACAATATACTCTATACTGCTTAATCACCAATCTTTTTCTGTATTAACCGGTTTTCCTTTTACCTTGCGCAGTTTTTTTTGCAGATCGGATTCATTATTCTTCAGTGCTTCTAAAATTCTTTGTGCATCTTCTTTAGAAATTTGATTCTTCGGCTGCTGTTGTTGCTGTTGATTCTGCTGCTTATCCTTATTCTGATCTTTTTTATCTTGATCATTCTGTTGATCCTGTTTTTGCTGTTGATCCTTATCTTTATCCTGATTCTTATCGTTTTTATTCTTTTGCTGTTGTTGATTTTGCTTTAGCATATTCAAAGCGTATGATAGATTATATTTTGTATCAAGATCATCCGGATTTTTTTTGAGCGAGTTTGCATAGGCACCCACACTCTCTTGATATTTCTGTTGTTTCATCAAAGCGTTACCGATATTGTGATATACTTTGGCCTGGTTTATTTTATCTTCTGTAAATTGTAAAGAATTTTTATAGGACTGAAGAGCTTCATCATAACGGCCTTGCTTATAATAAGCATCGCCAAGATTAAAATGCCCTTGAAACAATTCAGGATCCTTTTCCAAACCTTTTTTGAATTTCACCTCTGCATCAGAATATTTTTTGCCCGAATAAAGATCTACTCCGTCATTGTTCAAACTTCTTTTACTCTGTGCAAAAGTTACAGCTGATAATATAAAAATTATATATATGGTTTTTTTCATCATTGTTTAACCTCAACAATCTTTTCGAACTTAGCAAGCAATTTTGATTTATTTGATGAGATAAAAAATTCACCAATCAAAAGCATAATTGCCGGAATCAAGAAATAATAAAATCTGTCTTCGTATTCAGTAATTTTTTTTGTACTGTATTCCGATTGTTGAATTTTTGCGAGGTCGTTATAAATTGCTTCCAATTCGTCTTGTGTATTTGTACCCCTATAATATTTCCCGTTTGTTTTTTCAGAGATCGTTTTCAAAATTGCTTCATCAAGTTTTGTAAGAACAATATTTCCTTGATTATCTTTTTTATATCCGCGTTGAACACCCGAATCATCATAAACCGGGATCGGAACCCCTGCTGATGAACCAAATCCTATTGTATAGATACTAACATCTTTAGAATTTGCTTCATCAAGAGCTGCATCAATATTTCCTTCATGATCTTCACCATCCGTAATAACAACAATTGCTTTTTTGGTATCGTCATCATAACGGAAAGATTTCAATGCAAGATCCAACGCAGGACCTACTGCTGTACCGGGCTGAGGAACTGAATTAAAATCTACCGCATTCAAGAATAAATTTGCAGCGGCATAATCGGAAGTTAATGGGAACTGCACATAAGCTTGTCCCGCAAAAACAATTAAACCTATTTTATCTCCTTGAAGTTTTTGAATTAATTTTGAGATTTCAAATTTTGCCTTTTCCAGTCTGCTCGGTTTAATATCTTCCGCACCCATACTTCTTGAAACATCTAATATAATATAGACTTCAATACCGATCTGTTTTACTTCTTCTATCTTTGTTCCAACTTGCGGATTAGCAAGCGAAACAATAATTAATACAATTGCAAAAAGAGTAAGTCCAAATTTTAGCCATGATTTCAATTTACTTCTCAACGGAAAAAGAACTTCCTTCAGCTTTGTTCCGGCAAACTTTTCAAGAATATTATTTTGTTTTTTAAAAGTAAACCAAAACAATACAGCAAGTATCGGAACAAGCCAGAACAAATAAAGATATTCGCTATTTGCAAATCGTATCAAGGTAATTTTCTCAAATATGTTCTTGATAATCCAACATCAGCCAATAATAAAAAAAGACCAATAAAAGCCCAACTATAGAATAATTCTTTTGCATTTCTGTAAGATGTGATTTCCGCGCGTGTTTTTTCCAAACGGTCAATCTCTTCATAGATCTGAACTAATTTTCTATTATCCGTTGCCCGGAAATATTTTCCTCCTGTAATGCTGGAAATCTGCTTCAAAATATTTTCATCTATTTCAACAGGAACCATTTGATACCTGATTCCAAACGGAGTTTGGAATGGATATGGTGCATCACCAATTGTTCCAACTCCTACGGTATAAATTCTTATTCCAAATTTTTGAGCTATCTGTGCGGCTGTAAGCGGATCAATTTCTCCACGGTTGTTCACGCCGTCGGTTAAGAGAATCATCACTTTGCTTTTCGATTTGCTGTCTTTCAACCGATTAACACCGTTTGCAATTGCGTTGCCAATTGCTGTTCCGTCTTCAATCATTCCCGTATGAATCTCTTTCAGCAAATTTCTCAGAACACTATAATCAATTGTAAGCGGGCATTGTGTAAAACTTTCTCCTGAAAAAACTACAAGACCGATTTTATCATTAGTTCTTCCTGCAATAAAATCATCAATTACTTTTTTTGCCGCTTCAACTCGGTTAGGTTTGAAATCCTCCGCAAGCATACTGCCTGAAATATCAAGAAGCATTGCAATATCAATTCCTTCCGTATAAACATTTTCCCCGCTGGAAAAGCTTTGAGGACGTGCAGCTGCTACAATGAAAAACGCAATAGAAAGGATTCTTAACCATGCCGGAATATTTGCAAGTTTTTCTTTTAATGTTTTAGGTGCACGACTAAATATTTGCAATGATGAAAAATTAAAATCCGGAGTGACTTTATTTTGTTTCTTCCAATACCAGTAAATAATTACAGGAATCAAAAGTAAAAACCATAATACGATAGGATAAGCAAATGTTACATCGCTAAACATTTTTATCCCCGTTTATATTTTGCGGTTGTGCAGGTATAGTTTGATTTACAATTTCATATGCTTGATTTATCATTTCATCATTTACTTTCGGCATCGGTTCAAATTTTGCAAACTTAACCAGATCTGCATTGCTGAAGAAATTATCCGATGTTCGAACTATCCTTTTCCCCTCTTCCATATAGCTTAATACGGCTAGAATTTCTGCAGAGGTCATTTCCAGTGCACGGAAATTAAATCTCTCTTCAAAGTATTGACGGACAATTTCTGTTACTTCGCTGTGGAATTGTTTTATAAATCCATTCTGCCAAAGTTTTTTCTCTTCAAGTTCATGTAAATGTGCTAATGCAATTTCGTATGGTGGAATTCTTATCTCCGGTAAAATATTTTCTTTAAGTGCCTTCTTCTTTTTATAACGCTCATATAAATAGTACAGAAGTACAGCCAACAACAGTATCAAAACGGCAATCACCGAAATCAACAACCAATTTAGCGGGAGTTTCAAAGGATCTTTTACATCGCGGATATCTTCTTGTGCATTAACCGGCAATGTGCGGATGGTGATTGTTACGGGATTAGTTCTTATCAATTTTTTCGTAATGGTTCTGCCGGTTATATATTCTAAAGTGATAGAAGGTATGGTAACCATGGCGGAATCGTATTTCGAAAAAATAAAATTATATCTTTCAGTCACTTGTGTGTCGGTTTCATTTCTTTCGGACGGCAAGGTTTGAATGTATTCGAGAACTTTTATGCTGTCTTTAACAGACGGCATATTAACGGAAATCACTTTATCATGTTTAACTTCGATTTGATACTTAATGTAATCACCGATCTTGTAAGTTGTTGTATCTGTGGTTGCACTAACAGAAATATTTTGAGCTTTCAGAACAGCGAGAGCAAAAAATAAAATAATAATTACAAACCTTAAATTTCCTACCATCTTTTTTCCCTCAGCTTAAAGAAATCAACAAGAGGTTTTACATACGAGCCTGACGTTTCAATATCAATCGAATCTAATCTGCTTGAGACAAAAAGTTGCCTGCGGAATTCCGACCGATACTTATTTTCATCAATGACTGATTGCCGAATAATTTTATCGCCGGTATCAATAAAACGAATTTCTCCTGTTTCTGCATCTCGGAACTTTATCAATCCCGCATCTAACATAGATTTTTCCCGCTGATCGCGAAGTACAATACCAATCAGATCATGCTTCTTACCAACGATGCGCAGAATTTTTTCGTAACCGCCATCTAAGAAATCCGAAATCAAAAAAACAATTGCTTTCTTTTTTATTGTGTGATTAAAATATTCAAGCGCTTGGCGGAGATTAGTTTGATTTCCTTCCGGTTCGAACGAAAGAACTTCTCTTATTATTCTGAGTGCGTGGCTCTTTCCTTTTCTGGGAGGAACAAATTTTTCAATTCGGTCCGTAAATAAAATTAACCCAACTTTATCATTATTCTTCAAAGCGGAAAAAGCAAGAACAGCGCTTAGTTCTGCGGCAACTTGTTGTTTTGTTTTTTCAACGGAACCGAACATTAACGATCCGCTCATATCAACAAGCAGCATAACTGTTAATTCACGTTCTTCTTCAAATATCTTTATGTATGGATGTCCAAACCGTGCAGTAACATTCCAATCAATGCTTCGTATATCATCACCGAAGTTATATTCGCGCACCTCGGAAAATTCCATTCCTCTTCCTTTGAATACGGAATGGTATTCACCGGAAAAAACTTCGTTCACAATTCCGCGAGTACGAATCTCAATTTGTTTTACTTGTTTCAGTAATTCTTTTGTTAACATAGTTTTAGCAATTAGCTTTTAGCAGTTAGCTCTTAGCCGGCTTCGCTCTCGCGAAAGCGGGGCGAACTAAGGGCTAATAGCTAAATGCTATCAAGGTACTTCAATTTTGTTTAATATTTTTGAAATAATTGTTTCGGAAGTTATGTCCTCTGCCTCTGCCTCGTATGTAACAGCAATACGATGACGCAATACATCGGAGCAAATCGAGCGGACATCTTCCGGAATTACATATCCTCTTCTTCTTATAAAAGCCATAGCACGAGCACCTAAAGCAAGATTAATAGATGCTCTTGGCGATCCGCCGTAACTAATTAGATCGGTTAATTCATTCAAACCAAAATCTTTTGGTGAGCGTGTTGCAAATACAATATCTAAAATATATTTCTCAATTTTTTCATCTACATAAATTTCTTGAACAAGTTTACGGGCTTTAATAATATCTGCCGGATTAATTACAGCATTGATATTTGGATTATCCGAACTAGTATTTAACTTCATTATTTTCTGCTCTTCTTCTCGTGAAGGATAAGTTATCTTCACCTTCAACATAAAACGATCAACTTGAGCTTCCGGCAAAGGATAAGTTCCCTCTTGCTCAATCGGATTCTGAGTCGCAAGAACTAGAAATGGATCATCTAATTTAAAAGTCGATTCACCAATTGTAACTTGTCTTTCTTGCATCGCCTCAAGTAACGCGCTCTGAACTTTAGCGGGAGCGCGGTTGATTTCATCGGCAAGAATAAAGTTTGCAAAGATCGGACCTTTCTTAATAGCAAAGTTTCCATCTTTCTGGTTATAGATCAATGTTCCAACAAGATCTGCTGGAAGAAGATCAGGTGTAAATTGTATTCTCTGAAATTTTGCTTTCATTGATGCGGCAAGCGATTTGATTGCAAGAGTTTTAGCTAAACCGGGTACACCTTCTAGCAAAACGTGCCCGTTGGAAAGTAGCCCAACAACAAGGCGTTCAAGCATTGATTTTTGTCCAACGATAGTTTTACTTATCTCGTTGAAAAGTACATCAATGAACTCGCTTTCCTTTCTTATTTTTTCATTAAGTGCTGTAATGTCCAATTTGAACCCTCACTGTTTTAATATTTCTAATGATTTTCTACAAAACTGAAGAAGCTTAAGTTTCTTCTTTCTTAATAATTTTTTTAGTACGGAAAGTTTTTTTGCGGCAACAAATATATGAAAATATGAACTTGAATGATTATTCAAATTTTATAAACGAAATCAAATGTTAAAAAATCTTAAAAATGAATTACAAACCTCAAATAATTTTATATCAATACGAATAATGGCGATATTATCGTCCAAAATATAACATTCGTAGTGTTTTTATATAAAAATTGTACATGCTGAGAACCTTGATTTTATTAAACCGTAATAAAAATCACTAAGTCTAAATGATGACGAAGATTTTCAAAAAGTTTTATGTAACTAAAAAAAATCGGAGGTAAAATGTCAAAGTTAATTCTTACCATAATATTATTTGTGTTTGCCGGTACAATGGCAAGTGCGCAAATGAGAATGAGCCCATCTGAAAGAGCAAAGCAATTGGGAGAAACATTAAAACTGAACAACGATCAAATCAAAAAAGTTGAAAATGTTTTTACCAAACAGCAGGATCAATTTTCCCAAATGATGAACGGTGGAGACTTCCGTAATGAAGAGACGAGAAATAAAATGATGAAATTGAGAGAAGAATCCGAAAAAGAAATCATGAAAATCTTAAACACAAAACAAAAAGCCGAATACAAAAAGTTTTTAGAAGAACAGAAAAAGAGAATGGAAGAAAGAAGACAGAACAGAAATAATTAAAGTAAAACGAATTCATACATTATTAGAGAACAATCATGAAAAAAAAGGTAATCATAATTTCCATTGCTATAATTGGTTTGCTACTGGTTGCTTACTTTTTATTTTTTCGAGGTGATGCAAAGGAAACAAAATTTTCTTATGTACAAATTTCAAGAGGCGATTTAAATGTTATTATCAGCAGTTCAGGTACAATACAGGCTATTAAAACTGTTGATGTTGGAACTCAGGTCTCCGGAAAAATTGATAAACTGCTGGTTGATTTTAACAGTCAAGTAAGAAAGGGACAATTATTAGCGGTTCTTGATACGGTAGTTTTAGCGGCTTCAGTACGCGATGCTCAATCAAATCTTGATAGAGCTAAAGCTCAATATGACCAAGCCGTTGCAGTTCACGAAAGAAACAAGCAGCTCTTCGAAAAGAAATTTATGAACGAAGTAGATTTTATTGCATCTCAAACAAACGTTCAAGTATTGCTTGCAAATCAAAAATCGGCAGTGACAGCACTGGAGAGAGCAAAATTAAATTTGAATTACGCTTATATCTATTCTCCAATATCGGGAACTATAATCAACCGTAGCGTTGAACAAGGACAGACAGTAGCCGCAAGTTTATCTGCCCCCACAATATTCACGATTGCAGAAGATCTTTCATTGATGCGTATTTTAACAAATGTAGATGAAAGTGATATTGGCCAAATAAAAGTTGGGCAAAAGGTTCAATTTACCGTTCAAGCTCAACAGGGTAAAAAATTTGACGGCGAAGTTACTCAGATAAGATTAAATCCCAATGTTGTATCAAATGTTGTTAATTATGTAGTTGTTGTTCAAGCTGATAATAAAGAAAGACTTTTGTTACCAGGGATGACTGCAACGGTAGATTTTTATGTTGACTACAGAGAAAAAGTTCTTCTGGTTCCTAATGTTGCATTACGTTTTCAGCCTACTGAAGAAATGACAGCTGAATATGCAAAGAACAGAGAAAAAGAAATAGCAAATTTGCCGGATAGCGTTAAGAAAAGAATGCAGCAATTTGGCGGTGGTCAATTTAATCAAGGTGCAATGGGTGGAAATGGTGGAAATCAATTCATGGGAATGGGCGGCGGAAATAACAGCGGCCGCAGAAGAAATGCAAGCAGAGTATGGTATTATGATGAAAACAATAAATTGCAAATGAGCATGATCTTTGCCGGCTTAACCGATGGAAAAAATACAGAGATTATTAGAGCAAGAAATTTGAAAGAAGGAATGAAAGTAATAGCCGGTATAATTGAAAACCAAGCTTCGACTACAACAACGTCGGCAAATCCTTTTAACCAAACTCAACCAGGTAATCGTGGCGGCGGGTTTGTTAGAGGATTTTAGCAGGAGATAAAATATTGGAAACCACATTAATTAAAACTGTAAATTTAACTAAAACATATAATGTTGGTGAAATTGATGTGCATGCGTTAAAATCAGTGAACATCACAATAAATAAAGGTGAGTTTGTAGCTATCATGGGTGCATCCGGTTCAGGTAAATCAACTCTGATGAATTTATTAGGATGTCTTGATATGCCAACCTCGGGAGATTATTTCCTTGATGGTATTAACACAAGCAAACTACAGCAAAATGAATACGCAAATATTCGAAATCAGAAAATCGGTTTTGTCTTCCAGGGATTTAATTTACTTCCGCGAACAACTGCTCTTGAGAATGTTGAACTTCCTTTGATGTATGACAGACTCGAAAAAGTAAAAAATCATCAGAAGCAGGCAACTGAAGCATTAAAAAGAGTTGGTCTTGGCGACAGGATGCATCATATACCAAGTCAATTATCTGGCGGGCAACAGCAAAGAGTAGCACTTGCCAGAGCATTAGTAAATGAACCGTCTCTGATTTTAGCAGATGAACCGACAGGTAATTTGGATAGCGTAACATCTGTTGAAGTGTTTAATCTTTTTCAAAAACTGAATGATGAGGGAATTACAATTGTAATGGTTACTCATGAAAGAGATTTTGCAGCATTTGCAAAAAGAATAATTGAAATGCGTGATGGTAGAGTAATAAGAGATGCAAAAATCAAGGACAGGTTAAACGCTGAAGAAGAATTGAAAAAAGTAATTGCTGAAGCCGAAATAGCAGAATAGAAGGGGAAAAAAATGAAAGCAAAAATCATATTAAAAGTAGCAACCAGAAGTATTATGAAATCACGGATGAGAAGTTTATTAACTGCACTTGGAATTATTATTGGTGTTGCCGCAGTTGTAGTAATGGTTGCGATTGGAGACGGTGCCCAGCAAAAGGTTGAAGAGCAAATTGCATCACTTGGCTCTAACTTAATTATTATCACGCCCGGTGCTTCAAACAGCGGCGGCGTTAATAGAGGAATGGGTACTTTTAATAGATTTACATGGGAAGATGTTGATAAAATAAAAAACGAAGCAACCTTAATTAAAGGCGTTACACCAATTGTTTTTTCAGGGGGACAAGTTGTTGGCGGAGTTGGAAATTGGTTTACAAGAATTCAAGGTGTCTCCCCTGACTATCTTGAAATTCGTTCTTGGCCGTTGGCCAGCGGTGAATTCTTTACCGAAAGAGATGTGATGGCAAGAGCTAAAGTCTGCATACTTGGTGCAGATATTGTTAAAAATTTATTTCCTAATGATGATCCGGTAGGACAGCAGATAAGAATTCGTAATACCCCGTTTAGGGTTATTGGTGTTCTTAAAGCAAAGGGACAAAGTTCAGTTGGAACAAGTAATGACGATATTATTTTAGCACCTTCAAGAACCGTAGGAGACAGACTTTCCGGTGATCATATGCGTATTGGCTCTATACAAGTAAGTGCAATTTCTAACGACAAAATACCCGCAGTAATTGCTGAATTGAAAAGTATAATGAGAGAATCACATAAATTGACTCAGGGTGAGGAAGATGATTTTACAATTCAGGATCAATCGGATCTTTCAGAAACTGCAACCGCAACTTCCCGTATCCTTACAATTCTTTTAGCATCGGTTGCAGGTGTTTCTCTTGTTGTTGGCGGAATTGGAATTATGAACATTATGCTTGTATCTGTTACGGAAAGGACTAGAGAAATTGGAATCAGATTATCAATAGGTGCAAGAGCTTCCGATATTCTTGTTCAGTTTTTAACCGAAGCAACCGTGTTAAGTTTATCGGGAGGAGTAATTGGCGTCTTGCTCTCGTTTTTAATTGCGTATCTGTTGAATAACTACACAAGTCAATCGGCATATATTAGACCCCAGATAATAATGATTGCATTCGGATTTGCAGGGGCAATAGGAATATTTTTTGGATATTACCCGGCAAGAAAAGCATCGGCATTAAATCCTATTGATGCTTTAAGGTATGAATGATTTTAATTAATAATAAATTAGTGATCAGAAATTTGATCAATACAAGTTCACAAAAATTGGGATGAGCTGATGAAATTTGTAAAAATATTTTTCTTACTAAGTTTTACTTTTGTATTTGTAACAGGCGTTAGTGGCCAGGAAAAAATAACTTTAAGCAGTGCTATTACAACGTCCTTAAATCAAAATACATCAGTTATAAAAAGTACAAATAGTTTAGAAACTTCCGCTGCTTCTCTTAAGAATGCTTATGGAAGTTTATTGCCGACTGTTAATTTCAGCAGCGGATTTAATTGGCAAAGAACCAGCAGTTCGGGAAGTACCGTCCTAGATTTTTTTGGTAATCCTCAAACATTAGGAGCTTCGGAAACTGATTCCAGAAGTTACAGTATGTCTTTAGGCGGCAATGTTACTCTTTTTGACGGCCTTGCTAATATCTCTACAATTAATCAGAGAAAGAACGATCTTCAAGCAGCTAAATACGATTTGGAAAAACTTCGATCGGATGTAATTCTTCAAACTGTTAATCTCTTTATTTCAATCATAAACAACGAAAAGATTTTAAAATTCCAGACCGAGGATGTAAAATATAATGAAGACCTGCTGACTAAAGTAAAAGAAATGTATGACCTTCGAATGAAAGCAAATGTAGATTTGTACGCACAGGAATATCAAACATCCAATTCCAGGTTATCATATCTTCAAGCAAATAACAATTACGAGAAATCAAAAATTACTTTTCTAAATTATTTATCTAAAGATATTTTAAAAGATTATACATTTGAAATGGACTCTTCATATCTACCTGAATCGGTAAAAAATATTGACAACATTGATGCCCTCATCCAAACTGCGTTAAATAATAGAAATGATTACCAGAGCACCAAATTAAAATTGGAAAGCTCCGAATACCAGTTAACTATTGCCAGAGGCGGGCTGCTTCCAAGTTTAAGCGGAAATTATAATTTTTCTACCAGTGCTACCCAGCCTTCCGACTTATTTAACAGACGTGTTTACAGTTTCGGCTTATCATTTAGTTTTCCGATCTTTTCCAGATGGAGTACAGAGCTTGCAATTCAATCTGCATTAGTCTCAAACAAAAATACAAATGAAGATTTAAATGCACTGGAAAGACAAATTAAAAGTGATTTGAAAAATGCAGTGTTGGATTTACAAACTGCAAAATTACAATTAGAAGCAACCAGAGCAGGATTAAAATCAGCAAAAGAAACATGGGAAATAAAACGCGATTCATATACACTTGGCTCTGCAACATATATTGATCAACAACAATCATATCGAGATTACATTCAAGCAACCAATAATAATATAGCTAGCGAATCAAATTATCTTTACAGGCAGTTCGGCTTGTTAAGTGCATTGGGATTACTTAAAGGTGAGTAATACAATTTAGATAATAGTATTACTGAAAATGCTGAAGCCTACTTCAGCATTTTTATTTTGTGAGAACTCTTACAGCAGCGAACTTCAAATAAACCGTCTCTTCCATTGCTGGCAAAAACGGATGATCTAAAGAAGCATTATTAAAATGGAAGAGTTGTATTTTCTTTCCGGTCTTTAGAGCAGCTGTATTGATAGCATCCAGAAACATTTCTTCTTTTAGATGATGAGAACATGAAGAAGTAAAAAGTAATCCGTCATCTTTTAAAAGACTTAAAGCAAAACGATTCAGTTTCTCGTAACCCTTGATTGCAGTTGCCAATGTTTTTTTGTTCTTGGCAAATGCCGGCGGATCTAAGTTGATAATATCAAATGTTTTTTTCTGAGAATTACATTTTTCCAAATAATCAAAAACATCGGATTGAATAAATTCCGTTTCGCCTTTGAATCCGTTAAAAGAAAAATTTTCTTGTGCGTTTTTAATTTCTTCTGAAGACGAATCAACAAAAACAATTTCTTTTGCTTTATTGTATGCCGCATGCAAACCAAATCCGCCGGAATTACAGAAACAATCCAGCACTGATTTATTTTCACAGAACTTTCCAAAGAATTCGCGGTTATCGCATTGATCAAAATAGAAACCGGTTTTGTGTCCGGTTGCAAAGTTGATCTTGTATTTCACTTTTCCATCTGAAATAATCTCTTCATTCATCTTACCATGATAAATTTTATTCTCTTCCGGCAGTCCTTCAATCTTACGGAAGTACTCATCTCCTTTTGTAAAAATATTTTTAGCTGAAAAATCTTCATATAATATTCTTGTTATTAATTCTATATTCTTTTCCATCCCGACAGAATAAACTTGAAGAACAAAGGAATCGTTATATTTATCAATTATGAGTCCCGGCAAAAAATCACTTTCACTAAAAACCAGACGAAATGATTTACGATCGGGATAAATTCTATTCCTAAATTCGTATGCTGTATTTAATCTATGACGAAATAATTTTTCAAGATCGACTGATTCTTCATTAGAAATAATGCGGACCGCTATTAAAGAATTACCGTTATAAAATCCGCTTCCAATAAAATTATTCTTTGAGTCAAACACGTAAACAAGCCCGCCGTTGGAAATTTCCCCTTCTACCTTTGCAATTTCGTTACTGAAGATCCAGAGATGTCCTTGTTTTATTCTTCGTTCTTCATTTTTCTTTAATAATACCTTGGTCAAAGCTATTCTCAATTGTTGTAACAAATATACACTGTAAAGATTAAGCATGCTTCGTCTCTACAGAAAATATTTCACTATATTTGTGCAACAAAATTTTCAAATAAAGGAAAACAGAATGAGATCGAAATTATTAGCAGCATTATTACCGGTTATTTTCGTTGTTACTGCATGTAATAAACAAGAAGAACCTAAACAAACTGAGGTAACTAAGAATTCAAACGTTCATCAAGTTGTTGTTGAAGAATCAATTCAAGTAAGCGGATATACATATATCAGGGCTAATGAAGGCGGCAAGGACTATTGGATGGCAGTTACAACCATGGATGTAAAAAAGGGCGAAACTCTTTACTACGAAAGTGCAATGGAAATGAAAGATTTTGAGAGTAAAGAACTTAAAAGAAAATTTGATTCAATTTTATTTGCAGATAACGTAAGTAAAGTCCCTCCGGTAAATACAGGCAGCAATATTAAAGCATCTCCACAAAAACCGGCAATTGAAAAAGAAAATATTTCTGTTTCACCCGCTTCCGGCGGAATAACAATAGCACAACTTTTTTCCAACCCAAATTCTTATGCCGGTAAAATAGTTAAGATAAAAGGTAAAGTTGTAAAAACTAACTTCGGTATAATGAAAACAAATTGGATCCATATTCAGGATGGAACAAGTGCAGGTTCTGATTTCGATTTGACTGTGACCACAAATGATAATGTAAATGTGGGTGATATTGTTACATTCGAAGGAAGTATTGTATTGAATAAAGATTTCGGATACGGTTATTCGTACAAAGTGCTACTGGAGAATGCTAAAGCAAATAAGAGTTTATAAGCTCTAACGAATTCTTTAAGCGCAACTTTCTAAATAGAATTTTGCGCTTTTTTTATAAGAGATTTTAGCAAAAATTTTAAAATGCTTTTTCAGTAATTTTCTACTGTAGAGACGCCCTATAGGGCGTCTTTACTTTTAAATCTATTTACATAGTTTTAGATTTATGGTAAGTTAAAGTAGTAATAACGAGGGGTAAACAATGGAGCTCATTCCAATTTTGTTCGGTTGTCTCATCATAGTTTTTCATCAGCAGTTGGCAAATTATTACCGAAGTTTTGGTAGAGAAAAAATTGCTCCTGTTAGATGGAGATATCAAGAACAATTATTAATAATATTTGGATTAATATGGATAGTTGTAGGATTGATCAATTTATTTAAATAAGATATTATTGTAGAGACGCCCCATGGGGCGTCTTTACATGGTTTTTGGATTTGTGGTATGTTTGCACCACTTCAATATACACAGTTAAAATATCATAACTAACAACCAACTAAAATATTTCTTTATATGACCAGTAAATATGCCGGACTAACATTTCTTGTTGTTTGTATTCTTCTTGCAATTCTTCTTCTTACCAAAGCAATAACATCAATCATAACTGAAATTATATTTACTGTTGCATTAGTTGTTTTGGGGATACTTTCAAACGGATTCCGAAAAAAATAATTAGATAAATTTTTCTATTTTGCCTACCGAATTAACCAAGTTAGAAATCCGGAGTTAAAGTGGCAGTTAACGAACCGAACAAAATTATCTACTCAATGATCGGCGTAAGCAAATTTTACGATACAAAACCGATCATAAAAAATATCTACCTTTCATATTTCTACGAAGCTAAAATAGGTGTGCTTGGACTTAACGGCTCGGGAAAAAGCACACTTCTAAAAATTCTCGGCGGAGTTGATAAAGATTTCAACGGAGAAATCGCGCTATCACCCGGTTTCACAATTGGTCTCCTCGAACAAGAACCTAAACTAGACGACACAAAAACAGTAAAGGAAATCGTTCAGGAAGGAGTCCAGGAAATTGTAGATGTTCTGCGCGAGTATGATGAGATAAATGCAAAGTTTGCCGAACCGATGAGCGACGACGAAATGAATGATCTTCTCGAACGCCAAGGCAAAGTTCAGGAAAAACTCGATCACCTTGAAGCCTGGGATCTCGATTCCAAACTTGATCTTGCAATGGATGTGCTCAACTGTCCCCCACCCGATACTCTTGTAAATGTTTTATCCGGAGGCGAGCGAAGACGAGTTGCATTATGCCGCTTGCTTCTTAGAAGACCCGACATTCTTCTTCTCGATGAGCCGACAAATCATCTTGATGCTGAAACAGTTTTATGGCTCGAAGCAGAACTGAACCGTTATGCCGGAACTGTAATTGCAGTAACTCACGACAGATATTTTTTAGATAATGTCGCCGGATGGATTCTTGAACTTGATAAAGGCGAAGGTATCCCATGGAAAGGAAATTATTCATCGTGGCTTGAACAGAAACAGCAGCGGTTGCTTCAAGAAGAAAAGAAAGAAACGGATCGCCAGAAAACTTTAGCGCGGGAATTCGAATGGATTAAAATGTCGCCGCGTGCAAGACATGCAAAATCCAAAGCAAGAATTTCTTCCTATGAAGAAATGTTAAAAGAAGAAAGCGATAAGCGGCAGAAAGATTTGGAGATTTACATTCCGCCCGGACCACGTCTTGGTAATGTTGTCATCGAAGCGGAAAATGTTTCGAAAGGTTACGGTGAAAAAGTTTTGTTCGAGAATCTAAATTTTAAACTTCCTCCAGGCGGAATTGTCGGGGTTATAGGTCCGAACGGCGCCGGTAAAACAACTTTGTTCAGAATGATAGTCGGACAGGAAAAACCGGATAGCGGTTCGTTCAAAATTGGTGATACTGTTAAACTTGCATATGTAGATCAAAGCAGAGACATACTCGATCCGGAAAAAACAGTTTGGCAAATGATAAGCGGCGGCGATGATATAATTCAGCTTGGAAGCAGAGAGCAAAACTCACGTGCTTATGTCGGTCAATTTAATTTTACTGGAGCCGATCAGCAGAAAAAAGTTGGAATGCTTTCCGGCGGTGAAAGGAACAGAGTTCATCTTGCAATTGCTTTAAAACAAACCGCAAATGTACTTTTACTTGATGAACCTACTAATGATCTCGATGTGAATACAATGCGCGCGCTTGAAGAAGGTCTGTTAAACTTTGCCGGATGTGCAGTTATAATAAGTCACGATAGATGGTTCTTAGATAGACTTTGTACTCACATTCTGTCATTTGAAGGTGAAAGCAAAGCAGTTTGGTTCGAAGGAAATTTTTCTGATTATCAAGAGAACCGAAGAGAGCGTCTTGGTAAGGAGGCTGATGTGCCTCATAGAGTGAAGTATAAAAAGTTAACTAGATAGTTGTTGAGTAACTAAGTGCCTAAGTTCCTGAGTGCCTGAGAAATAACGTTATATTTTCAATTTTCTAATTAATGAACTAAGCATTGCTTCTACTTCTCGCGTTGAATCAAAAACTATTTTATATTCATCCTCGGGAAAAAATTTTAAATTTCTTGCGATTTCTAATTGCGTTTGAACTTCAAATACAGAGCTAATAGAGATTTGGAGAAAACGTTTAAAATCATTTTTAGAATTTCTACCGAATCCTTCGGCAATATTACTTGGAATTGAAACAGCAGCCCTTCTAATTTGATTTGTTAATCCATATAATTCTTCTTTAGGAAAACTTTTTGTAGCATGATAAATTGCAGATACTAAAATGATAGCTTTCTGCCAAACAATAAGTTCTCTATAAGTTTTCATCATCACCCCAATTTTATTAGTTTATTAACTCAGGCACTCAGGCACTTAGGCACTCAGTCTCTCAAAGCCTTTCCAAAACCTTTCCCAATTTCGATGAGACCTCAACAGCAATTTCTTCAAGTGCCGGGTTTTTTACCGCCTGCATAGATTCCATCGGGTTGACAATACTCACCTGAACTTTCCCGCCTTCTTTTTCCTGAACTACAACATTGCATGGCAGTAATACTCCAAGTGTTTCTTCGGCCTGCAGTGCTTTGTAAGCAAACGGTGGATTGCATGCGCCAAGAATTTTATATTTTCTGAAATCAACATCCAATTTTTTCTTGAGAGTTTCTTTAACGTCAATTTCAGTTAGAATTCCAAAGCCTTCTTTTTTTAATTCTTCAGTAACTTTTGCAATAGCTTCATCAAAAGAATACTGAACAATTTTTGAATTGTGATATGACATTTCTTTTCCTTTTTTATTTAATAAGATGATGAAAATGGAAAAACGATTCTACATGAAGAAAATTCTGGCAAGAATTGTAACGGCAATTATTCCTAATATATTTAAAATAAATCCGGCTTTAACCATGTCCCAGACTTGCAATCTCTGACTACCAAACACAATTGCGTTCGGAGGAGTTCCAACCGGAAGCATAAATGCAAGTGAAACGGAAAAAGTTACAGGAATCATCAATGCAAGCGGATTCATACCAATTTCTTTTGATAACGCTGCAATCAAAGGAAGTATAATTGTTGTCTGTGCGGAATTAGAAGTTAGTTCACTTGAAAATACAACAATTGTACAGATTATTAATATTAGAGATGTATAAGGAACATCTTTAAGTCCGATGAATCCTTGCCCGATTAATTTGGAAAGTCCGCTTTGCACAAATCCTTCTGCAAGAGCAAATCCTCCGCCGAATAAAAGAACTATATCCCACGGAATTTTCGGAATGTCGTGATGATCCAATACAAATTTATATTTGTGTTCTGATGATCTGCATGGAATTAAAAATAAAATCAAGGCCATTGTAATAGCGACTGTGCTGTCATCAATGAAAGATGCTGAAGCAAACAAATTAGACCAGCCTGGAATTTTTATGGAACCGAGATCTATATCACTTCTAAAAACCCAGAGAAATGATGTTAACGCAAAAACTACCAGCACGGATTTCTCTTCTGTGGTCATCTTACCGAGTTTTATTTTTTCTTCTTTTACTAAAGTTTTATTCAACACAAGATTTTTATCCGATTTAAAAATTATTTTAGTGAGAACAATCCATGCAATTATCATCATAACCACAGCAAGCGGAACGCCGAAAACCATCCACTCACCAAATTTTATCATAGGATTATTTGGAAAGTTGATCTTGTACATCCTAAGAAAAATTAAATTAGGCGGAGTTCCGATCAGCGTAGCAATTCCACCAATAGTGCTGGCATAGGCAATTGCTATCATTAATGATTTAGCAAAATTAGAACTTCTCTCTTCACCAAATTCTTTTTCCACTTTATAGATTATCGAAAGTCCAATCGGTAAAATCATTAAGCATGTTGCAGTGTTAGATATCCACATTGAAATAAATCCCGCCGCTGCCATAAATCCTAAAATAATTTTTGAAGGACTGCTTCCGAAAAAAAGAATTACACTCAATGCAATACGCTTGTGCAAATTCCATTTTTCCATTGCAATGGCAATTATAAATCCGCCGATAAATAAAATTATAGTTGAATTCATGTATTGAGGTGCGGAATCGGAAGCCGAAAGAATTCCGAGCACGGGGAAAAAAATAAGAGGTACTAAAGAAGTTGCTGAAAGAGGAACCGCTTCGAAGATCCACCATGTTGCCATTAGCGATGCTACTGCGGCTACTAATTTTGCTTTATAAAATTCTGCGCCGAAATCTACAAAGAGCCAAATAATCAGGAAAAGAATAATGCCGAGGAAAAAGCCGATGCTTTTTACATAAAACGGATGAAGATTTACTCTTTTGAATAGACTCATTTCCTCTCTGCTGATTTTATCAAGCCGATAAGATCAAACTCCAATTCTTCTTCGCAGTAAAATGCTTCACCGTATTCTTTACCAATCTTAAAACCATAACTGACTGCACGTGCTTCAAGATATTTCAAAAAGATCGGCTGACTTATAAAAGTTTCCGGCTCTTTACTTTCCGGATTATGAAATTGAGTATCGTATGCTTTTACCGCTTTCATTTTTGTTTCAAAGTAATTACTTATATCTACAATAAATGCCGGTTTGAATTCGTATGTCTGCATAAAATAAAAAAGTTTCTGAGGACGGAACGGCATTTGAATTCTTTCATTGTCTTCCGTATTTATTTTAGCAAGACCGGAAAAGAACATTGCTTCCTTTACTAATTGAGAAGTACCGATATGATCCGGATGCCGGTCGTTAAAGTAAGGGGCAAATATAATTTTAGGTTGATATTTTCTGATACAAGAAATAATTTTTTTTAAATATTCATCGCTGAATTTCAGATTTCCATCTTTTAACTCGAGGTTTTCTCTTACTTCAATTCTTAAAATTTCTCCCGCAATCTGTGCTTCTTTTTTTCTTGTTTCAGCCGAGCCTCGGGTACCTAATTCACCTTTGCTTAAATCTATTATACCGACCTTCACGCCGGCGGAAGTTAATTTTGCAATCGTTCCGCCCATAGAAAGTTCGGCATCATCGGGGTGAGCGGCAAAAATCAAAACATCAAGAATCATAAGACCCTCAAGAAGTGATTCAATAATTCCATTTCAATATGAAGAATAATTTTTTGAAAGTAAAATACTAACCAATAGTTTGAAAATAATTATATTCGCCTTTGTAAATTCAATCTCAACTAAAATGAATCCAAAATACGAAGCAGTCATTGGTCTAGAAGTACACGCTCAACTTTTAACAGACACAAAAATTTTTTGCGGATGTTCCACCAAATTTGGTGTGCCGCCAAATACTAATGTCTGCCCAGTTTGTCTTGGTCATCCCGGTGTTCTTCCTGTTATGAACAAAAAAGTTGTTGAGTTTACCGTACTAATGGGACTGGCAACTGAATGCACAATAAATGAAAAATCAATCTTTGCGCGCAAAAATTATTTCTATCCCGACCTTCCTAAAGGTTACCAAATTTCTCAATACGAAAAACCTATTTGCGAACACGGAAATATTTCTGTTGAGTTGAAGAGCGGCCTGAAGAAAGATATTGGCATAACAAGGATTCACATGGAAGAAGATGCCGGGAAATCAATTCACGATCAAGGAGATAATACATTAATTGATGTTAATAGGTGCGGCACACCATTGATGGAAATTGTAAGTGAACCGGATATGCATTCCGCTGAAGAAGCTTATCTATATTTAACAAAATTAAAACAGATTGTAACTTATCTTGGAATCTGCGACGGCAACATGGAAGAAGGTTCTCTGCGATGCGATGCAAATGTTTCTGTCCGGTTGAAAGGTGTAAATAATTTCGGGACAAAGACAGAAGTAAAGAATATGAATTCGTTCCGCAATGTTGAGAAAGCGATTGAGTATGAAGTCGAAAGACAGATTGATATTCTTGAAGAAGGCGGCAAGATTATTCAGCAGACACTTCTTTGGGATGCAGATGCAAGTCTAGTTAAACCCATGCGAAGTAAAGAGGAAGCGCACGATTACCGCTACTTCCCCGATCCTGATCTTATGCCGATTATTGTTTCTGAAAATTGGAAAAATGAAATTGCATCATCTATGCCTGAACTTCCCCAAAAAAGAAAAGACCGTTTCATTTCAGAATTTTCTTTACCGAAATATGATGCGGAGATTTTAACTTCATCGCGCGAGCTTGCCGATTATTATGAAAGTGTTTTGAAAGTTACAAATGACTATAAATCAGCAAGCAACTGGGTTATGACTGATGTTTTGAAGGTTGTTAATGAAGAAAAGATTTCTATAACAGAATTTCCTGTTACACCCGAGAACCTGGGCAATTTGATAAAACTGATAAATGAAAATGTAATCAACGGAAAAATTGCCAAAGAGATCTTTCCGGAAATGCTGAAAACAAAAAAAGGTCCTCAAGAAATTATAAAAGAAAAAAATCTTGTCCAGATAACCGACATAAAAGAAATAGAAAGTGCAATTGATAAAATACTTTCGGTGAATGAATCTCAAGTAAAGGAATATCTTTCCGGGAAAGATAAAGTGATTGGATTTTTTGTAGGACAGATAATGAAGGAAACAAAAGGGAAAGCTAATCCGCAGATAGTTAATGACCTGCTAAAGAAAAAATTAGAAAATCTCAAATAAGCCAACACTTTTAGACAGTATTTAAAAATCATTTGTATTTACGATTCCAACACTGAGTTTATCGAGTTTGGGAGAATTAAGAGAATCATTACTGTCATTGCGAACTGAGGTTAAACCGAAGTGAAGCAATCTCTTAGCATTTAGATTGCTTCGTCGTTCTTCGACGAGCTCAGAACTCCTCGCAATGACAATTTTACGTTTTGGCAATATTACTAATGGTTAATGAAAATTCCCTGGATTGAATCTCTAATGGTTTTTGGATGAACTCCGTACGAATTTAATCTCTCAATGTTTAAGGATACATCGGCAACTTTATAAGTTAAACCGGTCTCTCCCATCGTTTTTTTGACGAGAAGATTTTTATCAAAGCCGCTGAGATCACAAAGAATTTCTCCAAGTTCGTATCTCGAAAATCTCTCACTTCCTCCGAAATTGAAAATTTCTCCTGAGATATTTTTTTCAATCAGTTCGTTTATCATCCTTGCAGAATCATACAGTGATAAAGGTGTGCGGTATTGATCTGTAAATAATATTACTTCTTTGCCGTTTCTTAAATTATCATACATCAAATGGAAATTATTTCTTGTATGATTTAATCCGAATCCGATTAACAATGCCTCACGTAGAATGATATAATTATTAAAAGTCTCTTGAATTTTTATTTCACCCATTAGTTTAGTTTCGGCGTAAAGTGAAAGCGGAATTAGTTTTGCATCTTCTTTTAACATAGAACCGCGGTAACCGGCATAGACCAAATCGGTAGAAAGATAAATTAATTTTGAATTGTTCTTTTCGCACAGCTCGGCAAGATTTTTAGTTGCGTTTACATTAATATCATAGACAACACCGGCAGAAAGTTTATCGGCTTTTTCCGGATTTGATACCGCCGCAGTATGAACAACAACATCCGGCTTGAATGAATTAAATATTTCGGTGAGCTTCGTCTGATCCGTGACAGATAATTGAACGGAGTTAAAATCTTTGCAGTTGCCTACGTTGGTCTGATATTGAGTTAGTATATCATGTTTCTTGTTCAGTTCAAGATTCAGATACTGCCCCAGCAATCCGCTGCCGCCAGTTATAAAAATTTTCATTTGTAATAGCTGTTCAGATTTAATTTATCTTCATTAATTGAGAATTGCGAATGGAGAATTGAGAATTAAATAAATTGTAAATCGTAATTCGTAAATTAGAATTTTAATTCGTTCTTAAGACCATAATTCCGGTTTGCTTCTTATTTCCTTTTATGTAATCTGCCAGCGGTTTTTCTGTAATTTGTACTTTATATCCTACATTTGGTGCATGCATAAAATGAATTCTCCCATCATCCATTCTAATTGCAATTCCGGTGTGTGCTATATCGAGTCCTTCAACGTTGGTTGTAATTCCAATAATATCTCCACTCTGAATTTTTTCTTCTACGGAAGCTATTTCTTCTTGCGGTATATAAAAATATTTTCTTGTGCTGATCTGTCGTTCAATATTCGAAATCTCTTTTACAAACTTTTTATTACCCTTCAACTGTTTATATAAATCAACGTGAGTACTCATAAAATTAATTTTCTTTACGTAACGTTTGCCCCCGATTTCTTTTGTAATATCTTTTCCAATTCCACGTTTATTCATATCATAAATCCAATCGGAAAAATAATGCAGCCTTGAAGGATATTCTTTCAATTTTCCGTCACGGTATCGGATGTTTGTTAATTCTTTCTGATAACCTTCAAAAGTTGTATTCCCTTTTTTGATGCATCGGGCGAATACAAGCGAAGTCTCAAGGAAAAGGTAACAATCTAATCCGGTAAGATTTATAACAAGTTTTTCTTCATCGCCTACCTCAAGTGTATTAGCTATATAATCTGTTCCAAGAAAACTTTTTCCAATTTTAATAATAACTTGATTGATTGGCAATGATGAGAGTTTTTGATCAACGGCAAAATTAAACTTTGAATTACAAACATCTACATCTTTCTGCGTGTAAATTGTCTGTGCATTAGAATTAAACACAATGAAAAGTAGAAATATAAATAACAAAGATTTTTTCATATTGGAAAGTCCTCCGCACCTTGAGCAATTGCCGCTTGTTCTGCACCTGCCGGTAATTGCTGTTGCCTAAACCGATCAAGATTTTCAAATTTTGCATAGTCTTTTATGAAACGTAATTTCACTTCGCCGATAGGACCATTTCTTTGCTTGCCAACAATTACTTCTGCAATTCCTTCTGTTGTTTCTCCGTTCATTTCGCCGTAAGAATATTGAGTTATACCGTAAACTTCGGGACGGTACAAGAACAATACAACGTCTGCATCCTGCTCGATCGAACCGGACTCGCGCAAATCCGAAAGCATTGGTTTTTTATCGGAACGTGATTCAACTTGACGATTTAACTGTGAAAGTGCAACAACCGGAATATTCAATTCCTTAGCAAGAGATTTCAACGATCTGGATATTGTTGAAATTTCTCTCTCACGGCTTTCCATATGAACTGAAGAACTAAGAAGTTGTAAGTAATCAACAACTATCAAACCAATTTTTTTCTCATTTTTAAGTCTTCGTGCTTTAGCACGAAGTTCAAGTATCGAAATTGCCGGAGTATCATCAATATAAATCGGTGCTTTACTTAGTTTATGCACTGTTCGGCTTATTTTAGCACCTTCTTCTGCTTTAAATTTTCCTGTACGAACGTTGTGTGCATTGATACGTGCCTCGGCAGAAATTAATCTTGTGGCTAATTGAATGGTTGCCATTTCTAAACTGAATATACCTACCGGCACGTTATGATCTATTGCGGCATTGCGTGCAGCAGACATTGCGAATGCAGTTTTTCCCATTGAAGGGCGCGCGGCAACAATAATTAGATCCGATTTTTGAAATCCGCCGAGCAGATCATCTAATTCAAAAAATCCAGAAGGAACTGAAAAGGTTGAAATATTTTTCGAGTGAATTGCTTCGATCAATTCAAGCGCTTCTTTAACGGCTTTATCCATTGACTTGAAAGATTCTTTAATTCCCTTTTCGGAAATTTGAAAGATCTTTGATTCAGCGGCATCAAGCAGATCAAATACATCTTCATTACCTTCATAAGCAGAGCCGGCAATTTCCATAGATGAAGAAATTAATTGGCGGAGAATCCATTTTTCCATAACAACACGTGCATGATAATCTATATTTGCTGCAGAGGAAATATCTTGGGATAATTTGCTGATGTACGCTGCACCGCCCGCTTCTTCTGTCTTACTCGATTTTTTTAATTCTTCATAAACAGAAACCGTATCAATCGGTTCGTTAGCTTCGTACAAAGAAGCCATAGATTCAAATACTACTCTATTTCTCTTATCGAAAAAAGATTCCGGTTTTAATATTTCAATTGCTTTTGGAACTGCGTCTTCATCAATTAACATTGCACCGAGTACAGCCATTTCAACTTCTGTTGCAGACGGAGGTTGGTTTGCAGATGCTTTTAGTTTTTCAATATCAATATTGCGTTTACCGCCCGGACGGTTTGTAGATCGCTTTGCCATTTTATTTTGCCGTTAATTCATCATACAGTTTTCTAAATTTTTGTATGTCTTCCCAGCAGCCGCGTTTCCAATTAGGATTTCTTAAAAGTGCTGCAGGGTGATATGTTACAATTACTTTTATTCCGTCAAATTCATAAATATTTTCACGCAATTGTCCCAAAGAAAGCTTTTTATCAAGCAATCCGTTAGCTGCTACTCTGCCAAGGCATAAAATAATTTTTGGTTGTATCAATTCAATTTGCTTATGAAGATATGGAATACAAGTCTCCATTTCCAGTGGGAGTGGATCGCGGTTATTTGGAGGACGGCATTTCAATATGTTAGCAATGTAAACATCTTTTCTTTTAAAATTTACAGCTTTTAATATATCATTAAGTAATTTTCCAGCGCGACCGACAAACGGCTCGCCTTGTAAATCCTCATCACGTCCGGGTGCTTCGCCTATCAACATTGCATCGGCATTAGGATTACCGACTCCGAAAACAAATTTTGTTCTCGTTTTTCCAAGCGCACAATTCTGGCAATTACATATTTTAGAATAAAGTTCTTCCAGTGTTTCCGATTTTTGAAAATCTTCAATGAAAAGATTCTCTGCTACCGATATTTTGATTTCAGCGGGTTCTTTAACAACAGTATTTTTTTTCTTCATTGATTCCTCAACAGCAGGGCTTACATTTTCGAATAAAAAATCACCAAAGATTTCCTGTTGATCTTTAATTGCTTCAATCAATAATTTTTTATTCGGCATTCTCAAATCCTATAAGGATTTAACACGATTGGTAGTAGGAAATTAGCAAAATCTTTACTGAAAATTTAGCATGAATTTTCATACAAAAAAGAAAAGCGGAGATCATTTGCTGATTTCCGCTTTATTAAAAGTAAAGCTAAATATTATTTATCTTTATCAGTTTTGTATCTGTATTCGATTTTTCCATCAACTAATTCTTTTACTGCATTTATATGAGCTTTCTCGCGTTTTTCAAATTCTAACGAAAGTTTCATCTGTTCGGGATTTTCGCGGTCTTCAAATTCATCTTCGTGGCCGGATGTCATTGTACTTAAGAGCGAATTGAATTCGAGTTTATTATCATCGTTAAGTTTCCTCGCCCGTTTAGCTGCAACAATAACGGCTTCATAAAGATTCGGTATGCTCGATTTTATCTTTGTTAGGTTAATTGGTTTTATTGCCATTTTACTTCTCCTGTTATATTTCTTTTTCTATAATTTTTTTTACTTCTTTTTTTGCTTCTTCAAGATTCACATTAGAGACCACGTAATCAAATTGATTTTTAAAGCTCAACTCCATTTCTGCCCTTTCAATTCTTTTCTTGAGATCAACATCTGTTTCAGTATTTCGCTTTATCAATCTGTCTTTTAGAACATCAATACTTGGAGGAGCAATAAAAATTAGAACCGAATTTTTATAAACCTTCTTAATACTTATTGCACCTTTAACATCTACTTCAAAAACTGTTGATAGTCCTTTTGCAAGATTGCCGTCAACTAAACTTTTTATTGTACCGTAATAATAATCGTAAAATTTTTCCCACTCAACAAATTCACCATTATCAATCTTCTTTATAAATTCCTCTTCAGATATAAAATAATAATCAACGCCTTCTTTTTCAGTACTTCTTCTTTTTCTGGTTGTTGCCGAAACGGAAAAAACAAAATCCGGATAATTTTTTAATATTTCGCGAACGATGGTAGTTTTACCGGAACCGCTTGGCGCAGAAAATACATATAATTTTGCCTTATTATTTGCCACGGTTTACTCAATGTTCTGAATTTGTTCACGAATCTTTTCTATCTCTTCCTTTATAGAAATTCCGTTGTGTGATATTTCCGAGGAAACGGATTTACTATTTATCGTATTTGCTTCGCGATTCATTTCTTGAACTATAAAGTTAAGTTTTCTTCCGGCATCTTCCGATTTAGAAATTGTATCTAGAAACATTTTAATATGGCTGTGTAAGCGGACGCATTCTTCAGTTACATCCGCTCGTTCTGCAATCAATGCAAGTTCCATATTCAATCGGTCCTGATTGTTGGATAGATCCGCTACCAATTGTTTTGCTTTTTCTTTTATCTTTTCGAAATAAACTTTAATACTTTCTTCAGATGTGTTTTCAATTTTTGATAAAGCGTTGTCTATTATTAAAACTCTTTTACGTAAATCTTTTTCAAGTTCTTTTCCTTCAGCTTCCCGCATTTTGTTTAATTCATTAATAGCCGAATCAATCGCTTCAATAACAATTTCAAATTCTTCTCCGGCTTGTTCGTAATCATCTTTAAACAGCATGTTCTGGAAAAGAAGTACATCGCTAAGTTTAAGATCACTTTTTATCTTTGAATGCTTTTTAATATCCTTCAACAAACTAATTGCATACTTAACGCCTGCAGGATCAATCTCATTAAACCGTTCCTCAACTTCGCCTTTACGTACTGAAACAGCCAGATAAACTTTCCCTCTTTTGACCCGGTTCTTAACTTTTTCACGAATCTCAAATTCTTTGTTCATAAGAAATTTAGGAATACGAAGCGAAAGATCAAGATATCTGCTGTTAAGACTCTTTAATTCGGCTTCTACGGTAATATCGTCTCTTTGAACTATAGCTTTACCATATCCGGTCATACTTGAAATCATCTGGGGTTCCTAAAAAGTGATGGCAAATTTAGTTAAAAATGCGTTGGTAAACAAAGCTGGTTTATTGTGTAGATTTCCAAAAAATATTAATTAAAACGCTTCGCCTATACCAATGTGAAATTGCAGAATCTCTTTCCAAAATTCTTTTTTAACCATCGGCCGGCGGTCGTTAGGATCATAAACCTTTAAACCGAAATCAATTCTTAAAGGAACAAAATCCGAGTAATATCTTAAACCAAAACCTGCAGCAACAGCAATTTCATCAAAACGAAATTCCTTGTATCCATTCCAGGTATTTCCGTAATCAATAAAAAGTGCTGTTCCTAACCGCCCGATCAACCGGTTGCGCGTTTCAACCGAACCTTCCATCAAAAAGAATCCGCCTGTTGCTGCTCCTTTAGAAAGAAATGCTTCAAAATCATCTTGAGTAGGATTTGCAGTTAAATCGAATTCAATGTTTTTAGGAACAAGCTGACGTGTTCCCCAACCGCGTACGGAATTACTTCCGCCTGCATATAATCTTTGATTTAACGGAATGGCAGATTGTTCACCATGGTAAGTAAATATTTGTCCAATCTTAAATTTTATTCCCAAGGCATCAACTTTGGAATTATAAACAGGTAAATATAATGATGAAGTAAAAACACCCTTAAAAAACAAAGGACGCACAAAATCACTCTTGAACAATCTACTGATCAGATATGGAATTGAGTTTCCGTCTTCGAATAAAAAAGAAAGAGCGTAACCGCTCGAAGGGAAAAAAGTATCGTTTGTTTTATTAGCTCCAAAATTAATTCCGATTGCTGCATTAGTACTTTGAGAAGTATAGCCATTAGGAAAATCTACCTCTACAAAATTGCTTGCAACTGAATCTGCAAAGTCTTTTGGTGCACCGTATTTAATTTGATAAGACTGGCTGTATAAATTTTTTAAGTAAGGCTTTTTGTAATCATATTCGGACCTTTCAACATTTAAATAAACATTAAATGAATTGAAATAAGTAAACTGCGGAAGTTCGAAATCAAAACTTAGTCTACCGCCGATTATTGTTGAGTTATATTCATTCTTTCTTTTTTGAGCGGTGAAATAAGTTTCTAACTTCGTTGTTATCGGTTCGCCAAAAAGAAACGGCTGTTCAATAGAAATACGTGCATCGAAATAACCGTAAAATGCAGAATCTGCAAAAGAAGGATGCTGAATAAATTCGGAAATGTTCTGTGCAGCCGCAGAAGTGCCAATTGTAAATTTTCTTGCATCACCAAGAAAATTTTTCTTAATAAAGTTCAACGCCAAACCGAGATTAAAAGTATTATCCTCATTATTCATTATTATTTCAGGCGAAAGTTCATGCATCAGTCCGATATCTGCACTTATATTAAGCGGAACATTGTTCCCAGATGTATCGGAAATAACACTGCTAACATTAGCAGAGGTGAAAAGATTTGTTCTAAACAATCTTACAGTTCCTCTTTGAATATCGTAATTACTATACCAGCTTCCGATTTTTATTCCCACAATATCTTTTAGCAAAGCATCATCCACTAGCTCAGATCCTTTGCCTGTTCGCTGAGTAAACAAATTGCTTATCTTATATCTGTTGCCGGGTGTAAATTTTAATTCTACATCAACTTTATTTTTCATTGTGTCTATAACAACTTTAGGCCTATCGGCATTAACTAGCATGAAGCCATGATCGCGGAGGAAAGACAAAGTATAATTTTTTTTCTCATCAACAATTGCATCTTCGTATATTTTGTTCGTATCCACCCTACAATAATCTGTAAGTAATTCTTGAAATTCGGGCGCTACCCATTCCAAGCCTTTCAAACTTAATGAATGAAAGTTAACCGGTTGGGATTCAAAAATGGTATAGGTTAATTGCGCCTCATTGTTTGATGTATCCAACGTATAATTTGATTTAATTTTTACCTTGAAGAATCCTTTTGCTTGATAAAAATTGGTGAGTGCATTTATGTCCGAAGGAATTTGCAGGGAATCAAAATAAACTGCTTTGTTGCCTAACGATGAAATCTTATTTAGAAACTGCGACAGCCAATTTGGTGATTCCTTTGAATATATAATTTCTCTAAGAACAGACGATGAAAAATTACTATTACCTTCAAAGTTTATTTGAGTAAGTTCAAATTTTTTACTTGATTGGGCAAATAATCCTGCCGCAAATAGAAAAATGAAAATGAAGAGAAACTTAGATTTCAATAGTTATCCTTCAATTAATTATTTTTACCGGAGTACCGATTTTTATCACTGAGTATAACTCGTCTATATTTTCGTTGCTAACTGCGATCGATCCGTTAGTCCAATTAAATGAGAACGGAAGATTTTTAAATATAATATTATATGTCCCAATACCATGTATTCCTATCTCTGACCCAAGTTTAGTTTCTTTTGGAGGACATTCGTTTTTCTTCGCAGCTAATATAATTGTGTTAAACTCGTCATCGAAAATATATCCTTGTTTCAATGCCTCGGCAGCATCACGTTCATTCGGGTAATCTAAATGTAAAAATTTATGATATTTATTTAATGAATCTATTGCACAAATTTTATAATCGCCAAGTGGAGTAATATTATCATCAGCAGAGGATTTTATAGTTCCGGAACTTTTACCGAATACCGCCTTATATGTTTTAATTAAAATATTATTTGAGTAAAGCAAAATTTTATAATCCGTCTTATCAACAACAAGCCGTATATTCTCAAGTTTTGTTAATCCTTTTTCAATCAATGCTTCTTTTAAGGTAACTTCTCTGAAATTGAGAATTACCCCATATAGAATCATTCCGGCAAAAAAAATAACAACACTTCCGGAGATATATAAAATATTTTTTAACACAATAAATCTTGCCGTTTAATCAGTGGCTAAGATAAAATTATCTATTCGTAATATAAATAACGAAAAGCCTAACTTCTAAATGAAGTTAGGCTTTTTTCAGTTATCGCATAAAATAAACATTCAATTATTTGTGGCTCTTGGCACCTACAACAGCAATTGCAGTCATATTAATAATATCATTAACCGTATCACCACGCTGAATAACATGGACAGGCTTTTTCATTCCCATCAGGATTGGACCAATAACAGTTGCATCCGTTAATCGTTGCAATAGTTTATAAGCAATATTACCGGCTTCAAGCGTTGGGAAGATCAAAACATTTGCGCCACCTTTAAGTGATGAGAATGGATATTCTTTTTCCATTTTTTCAGCAACGACTGCAGTATCTGCCTGCATTTCACCATCAATAATAAGATCAGGTCTTTTCTGCTTTACAATTTTTACGGAATTTGAAACCTTAATTGTTTGCGGATAAGGAGCGCTGCCAAAATTACTGAATGAAAGCATTGCAATTTTGGGAACGATGTCAAACTCTTTTACTGCATCAGCCGCATTGATAGCAATTTCCGCAAGCTGTTCTGAAGTAGGATCAACATTTACAGTGCAATCGGCAAAGAAATATACTTTACGTTTAATGATTACAATATACATTCCAGATACAATTTTTAATCCTTCCTTTACACCAATACATTGAAGTGCAGGTCTGATTGTCTGAGGATAATGCTGTGTAAGTCCGCCAACCATCGCATCAGCATCGCCCATTTCCACCATCATTGCTGCAAAGTAATTCGGATCATGCATTAAAGCTTTTACATCTCGCGGTGTTATACCTTTACGTTGACGCTTTTTATAAAACACTTCTGAATATTGTTCATTTTTTTTCGTTGTCTCCGGATCTATTATTTCAAACTTATTCAATTCATATCCTAAATCTTCAATTCGCGTTTTTATACTCTGTTCATTACCGAGTAGAATTGGTTTTGCAATGTTATCATCATAAGCAGCATTAGCAGCACGAATAATTTTTTCTTCTTCACCTTCTGGGAATACTACCTTCTTAGGATTCTGTTGAGCTTTGTGAACCATTACTCTCACAATCTCAGTTGAAAATCCTAATCTCTCCTGTAATTGTACTTTGTATGCATCCCAGTCGGTAATTGGATTTTTGGCAACACCGGTATCTATCGCGGCTTTTGCAACAGCAGGTGCAACGTTCCAAAGTACACGTGGGTCAAACGGTTTTGGAATTATATATTCGGGACCAAATGAAAATTCTTTTCCGCCGTAAGCATTAAGTACAACTTCTGGAACTTTTTCTTTTGCAAGCTGTGCAAGCGCTCTTGTAGCTGCCATTTTCATTTCTTCATTGATTTTACTTGCACGTACATCAAGAGCTCCGCGGAAAATAAATGGAAATCCAAGAACATTATTAACTTGATTTGGATAATCGCTTCTTCCGGTTGCCATTATTATATCTTTGCGGGCATCAACTGCATCATCATATTTAATTTCAGGATCCGGGTTAGCCATTGCAAACACAATCGGATTTTTTGCCATACTCTTAACCATTTCTTTCGAAACAATATTTCCTTTTGACAGACCTACAAAAACATCTGCGCCCTTCATTCCATCTGCCAAATCTTTGAATTCAACATCTTGTGCAAATAATTCTTTGTATTTATTTAAGTCGGTTCTTTTTTTGTTGACGTGTCCATGTGTATCAAACATTGAAATGTTTTCTCTCTTCACACCCGCTGCAATGTATAATTTGCAACAGGAGATTGCAGCCGCTCCGGCACCTGAAACAACAATTTTTATCTTATCTAATTTCTTTCCGGCTACTTCTGTTGCGTTAATCAAAGCTGCACAAGAAATAATTGCTGTTCCATGTTGATCATCGTGAAATACAGGGATATTCATCGTCTCTTTAAGTCTTTCCTCTATCTCAAAACATTCCGGAGCTTTAATATCCTCAAGATTTATTCCGCCAAAAGTCGGTTCAAGTAATTCTACAGTACGAATAACTTCTTTGGGGTCATGTGTTTTCAACTCAATGTCAAAAACATCTATATCGGCAAAACGTTTGAACAAAACACCCTTACCCTCCATTACAGGTTTGCCCGCATGCGGACCAATATCACCTAATCCTAATACTGCAGTTCCGTTTGAAACAACTGCCACTAAATTTCCTTTTGCAGTATACTTATAAACATCGTCGTCATTTTTTTCAATCTCTCTACACGGCTCAGCTACACCGGGAGTGTAGGCAAGTGATAATTCTCTGGCAGTAAAACAAGGTTTCGTTGCAATGACTTCAATCTTTCCTTTACGTCCCTCGCTATGATACCTCAGCGCCTCTTCTTTGTTAACGCTCATAATTTTTTCCTTATGTTGATCTTTGAATTGTATCTTCGATATGTTGAATAAGATGAATTTGTCTTACGAAAAATATGGATATTCTATCAAAGTAAAAAGCAGGTAATTTTTCAAAATTAATGTGGTATTAATAAAAAACCCCGCGAATTGCGGGGGTTTCTTAATACTACTTATTTTATACTTATCAAACTTCCATAATTTCTTTTTCTTTATGTTTAATAATATCATCAACCATTGTAATGTGTTCATCTGTAAGTTTTTGGGTTTCCTTTTCCGCTTCTTTTAGTTCATCTTCTGTCATCTTTTTTTCTTTTTCTATTTTCTTAAGATGATCATTTGCATCACGTCGAACATTTCTTAACGCAACTTTTGTTTCTTCTCCAAATTTCTTAACTAATTTTACCAGTTCTTTCCTTCGATCTTCCGTTAAAAGAGGAATAGGAATTTTAAGATTTGTACCATCGCTTATAGGATTTAATCCAAGATCAGAAGCAAGAATGGCTTTATCAATTGCCTGCACCATAGACTTATCCCACGGAGTAATTGAAATTGTATGCGCATCGAGCACGGAAACATTTCCGACTTGATTAAGCGGGCTCATTGTTCCGTAATAATCTACTTTTATTCCGTCGAGCAATGCAGTTGTAGCTTTACCTGTTCTAATTTTTGATATTTCTACTCTGAACGCTTCAACACTTTTATCCATTCGATGACGGGCATCTTTTATTTGTGGATGGTTTAACATAAGACCTCACAAATTTTAGTTCTTAATAGGCTGTGACAAATTTCTAACGGATGTTCCAACATTCTCTCCTGTAACAACTTTAAGAAGATTACCGGGTTTATCCATGTTAAAAATTATTATCGGTAAATTATTTTCTTTACATAAACTGATTGCAGTCAAATCCATAACACGAAGATTTTTTTGCAATACATCAATGTAAGAGATTTCTTCAAAACGGAACGCTTCCGGATTTTTTTCAGGATCAGAATCAAATACACCGTCTACACGTGTTCCTTTAAATATTGCATCGGCTTCAATTTCAACAGCTCTTAATGAAGCTGCTGTGTCTGTACTGAAATATGGATGGCCTGTTCCTGCACCAAAAATTACCACTCTTCCTTTTTCAAGATGTCTTATAGCTCTCCGGCGGATATATGGTTCAGCAATAGCCGACATATTAATTGCAGTCATTAGACGTGTATACATTCCTTTATTTTCACACGCATTTTGTAAAGCAAGAGAATTTATCATCGTTGCAAGCATTCCCATCTGATCACCGGTAACACGGTCTATTGCTTGACCGTTAGCATTTAATCCGCGATAAATATTTCCTCCGCCAATTACAATCCCAACTTGAACACCAAGCGAATGAACACTTTTTATTTCATCAGAAAAGAAATCTAAAATTTTCGGTTCAATGCCAAATTCATTTTCGCCTGCAAGCGACTCACCGCTAAGTTTTAGTAATATTCTTTTATATTTCAATTTATTATTCATTATTGGTTTCCAATATAAAAAAAAAGGTCTTATTTATAAATAAGACCTTTTTCCGAATTACTTTTTTTCATCGCTGAGGTGAAATCTTCTGAACTTAATTAGTTTCACTTGTGCCGAGTTTGCTTTATTAAACTCTTCGATCAATCCGCCGATCTTTTTTGTATTGTCTTTTACGAATGCTTGTTCGAAAAGACAGTTCTCTTCGTAGAATTTATTCAGTTTACCAAGAGCAATTTTTTCAAGAATCTGTTCGGGTTTACCTTCTTTACGAGCGAGTTCTTTATAAATCTCAACTTCTTTTTCAATCAAAGATTTATCAACTTCATCACGGTATATTGATAACGGGCGCATTGCAGCAACTTGCATTGCTATATCTTTTAGAACAGGTTCAAATACGTCAGTCTTATCGGAAGGAACATTCTCAGCTTCAATAAGAACACCAAGTTTTGAACCAGCGTGAACATAATCTACAATTTCACCATTGGTGGTGTTATCAATTGCAAAACGTGATATTTCAATTTTCTCTCCGATCTTTCCGATGATCGCATTTAATTCATCAACAACTTTTTTCCCATCTTTCGTAATTTCCAACAGAGATGATACATTAGCAGGTTTATTGTTAGTAACAATATCCATAACAAAGTTTGTAAAATTTATAAAGTCATCACTCTTAGCAACGAAATCAGTTTCGCAGTTTACCTCTAAAATTGCACCGGTTTTTCCATTATTGAAAATACGTGTTAGAACAATTCCTTCATTGGCAGTTCTTTCAGCACGCTTTGCGGCAACAGAAGCACCTTTTTTTCTCAATAGTTCAACAGCTTTTTCAAAGTCACCGTTAGCTTCTTCTAGAGCTTTTTTGCAATCCATCATTCCGGCGCCGGTTTTTTCTCTTAATTCTTTTACTTGATTTGCACTTACGGCCATAATTTATTTACCTCAATAATTTTCTAAAATCTTTTTAATAATTATAATTTTAACAGTTTATTTTATTCTGTCTTTGTTTCGTTACCTTCATCTTTTTTCTCAACAGGTTTTATCTCCGGTTTTTCTTCTTTTTTATCTGCTGGTTTATTATCTCTTCTTTGTGAAGGTCGATTTTGTCTATTGTCTCTTCTATCTCTTTGTTGAGGTTTCTTATCGCCTTTCTCATCAATTCTTACTCTTCTTACCTTACCTTTCGCGTCTTTCTTTTCAACTTCTTGTTCTTCTTTATTTTCTTTTTGACTTTCTCTTTCAGCGGTTTCATGTGCTCTTAACTCTTTGGATTTTGCGTTTCCTTCAATAACAGCATCTGCAATTACTCTTGTAATTACTTCAACTGCACGTGATGCATCATCGTTAGCAGGAATGATATAATCAATAGGTGCAGGATCGCAGTTGGTATCCACAATGGCAAAGAGAGGAATGTTCAACCGTAATGCCTCATTAACTGCAATTGATTCCTTCTTAATATCAACAATAAATAATGCCCCAGGCATTTTCGCCAGTGTTTCAACACCGTCAAGAACTTTTCTCAGTTTATCTTTTTCTCTTGTTAGAACAAGTCGTTCTTTCTTTGTTATCTTTTCAAAGGTACCGTCACTTTCCATCTTTTCAATATTCTGTAACCGTTTGATGCTTTTACGGATCGTCTGAAAGTTAGTTAACATTCCGCCCAGCCATCTTTCGCTTACCCAGTTGCTGTCAGAGCGTTTTGCTTCCGCAGCAATAGTTCCTTTAGCTTGTTTTTTTGTGCCTACAAAAAGAACTCTTTTCCCTTGAGATACAATCTCGGTCATAGCTTGAGCCGCTGTCTCTAAAGCTTCTTGTGTTTTTTTCAAATCAATTATATGAATACCATTTTTTTCCATAAAGATGTATGGCTTCATTTTAGGATTCCAGCGGCGTGTTAAGTGACCGAAGTGTGCGCCTGATTCGATGAGTTCTGTGAGTTGTACTCTTGACATGATTTCTCCTGTTTTTCTTCTACTCTCTTCATCTTTGCCATCCATCTCTTTTAAGGTGAGACACAGGGGCAAATCCGAGAGTATGAATAATGTTAATTAAATAATTATCTCTTAGAGAATTGGAATCTCTTACGTGCTTTCTTTTGACCGTATTTTTTACGTTCAACCATTCTAGGATCTCTTTTCAAAAGTCCTTCAGATTTTAACGAGGCTCTAAAATCTCCGTTAATTTCTTCCAATGCTCTCGAAATGCCAAGACGAATTGCATCTGACTGGCCGGATATTCCACCGCCGTTCACATTTGCAAAGACATCATATTTGCCGAGAGTTTCTGTTGCTGTGAATGGAAGCAATAAATTATCTCTATGATCTTTTAAAGAAAAAAACTTTTCAAATTCTTTGTCATTAACGGTAACTTTGCCCGAACCACTTCTTAAATAAACCCTGGCTACAGCATTTTTTCTTCTTCCAACAAAAATTTTATCTGTCATCAAATCTCTCCATTAAAGACTTAATACTTCAGGTTTTTGTGCACTATGCGGATGAGCATCACCGGCATACACTTTTAACTTCTTAATTAATTTCCTACCGAGTTTTGTTTTGGGAAGCATACCTTTGACTGCATTTTCAAAAGCAAATTCCGGTTTTTTTTCAATCACTTCCGAAAAACTCCTAACTTTTGAACCGCCAGGATACATAGAGTGGGAAAAATAAGTTTTTAGAGTTTCTCTTTTACCGGTCATTCTAATTTTATCTGCGTTAATAACGACTACGAAATCACCGGCATCCATATTAGGTGTAAATACCGGTTTATTTTTGCCGCGAATTACTCTAGCTACTTTAGCAGCTAAACGCCCTAAAATTTGATCTTTAGCATCAACCAAATACCATTTCTGATTTGCGTCTTCCGGTTTGATAAATCTTGTAATTCTTTCCTGCTTCAAAACTGCCTCCAAAAGCAAAATTCTATTTTTCAAAGGGTGTAAATATATTTCTATGAGGTAAGAATGTCAAGAAAAGCGATTTTAAAAATTAAACTGAAAAACAGCCCGAATTAAGAATCCGGGCTGTTTGATTGGTGTGAATTACTTGATTAAAACCAGCTTTTTGGTATCGGCAAAACTTCCTGCTCTAATTGTGTAGAAATAAACTCCGCTTGGTAGGGACAACTCGCGAGTTGTCCTTACATCAAACACAACTTTGTAACTGCCAGCTTGTTTGTATTCGTTAACTAACGTTGCAACCTCTCTACCATTAGTGTCAAAGATTTTTAACGAAACATAAGTTGCTTGCGGAAGACGGTAGCTAATAGTTGTACTTGGATTAAATGGATTCGGATAATTTTGCTCAAGAGAAAATTTTGTAGGAAGAGTTTTTTCATTTTTAACATTTGTAAGTTGAGTGTGATCATCTAATATCTGAAGTTGAAATATTTTTGCATCTTGCCAATTTTCATTTGTTCTTTGAGATGCCCATAAATAATGACCGTCCCAAGTTAAATCCCAGGTACCTTCTGATGCGGGATAAATCCATCCAATCAATTTACCAGTTTTATCAAACTTGGAAATTCTTGATGAACCTTGCGGAGCCCAAAAATATGTTCCATCAAAAGTTAATCCACCACCGGCTTTTTCTGAAAGTGTAATTGTATTAATCAAATTTCCATTTTTATTCATTTGATAAATTTCTTGTTCTGCCCATCCCATTACGTTAAGATATTGACCGTCCCATTCCAATCCTTTGCATCCTCCTAAATTTGGTTTCGGTGAATCGAAACTAAAAAGAATGTTATGTGTTAGTGGATCTATTTTGTATAATTTTCTATTAGCAAAGTCAACAATCCAAATATACTTTTCATCATCAATGGTTAATCCCCACGGTTGAGTAGGTGATCCCCATTGCTGTGAATTATTAATTAAGAAATCGTCCAGCACTGTTCCAGTCTGCGGATCAATTTTATATATATGATTCCATAATGTGCATGTCCATAGATTTTGTCCATCCCAACCTAATGCCCAGGTTAAACCTAAACCGGTTCCGACCTTTTTCAGAATCTTTCTTGTTTCATCATCAGGATAAACATACATGTATTTGTCTTTAACTAAATCGCCCGGCGTATAACCAAGTGCATAAGACGAATCTGCTGTATATCCAATATTTATATTGCTTGGAATTGCATAACTGGTCGCAACAGAATCTACATTTCCGGATATTTTTCCTATTACATTATTTTTACTTAAAAAATTTCCAACTTGAACAAGAAAACTTCCTTCCCCTGTTAACAAACCATAGCTATTATTATTGTATGATGCCACACCAAATACTTTGAGCGTAGCATTATCATCTGCAGACAAACCGTTTGCACCATTTTTATGGATTAGTGAACGACGAATCTCTGTATTAGAATTATCCGTATGAACACCATTAGTTCCGTTTTTCCAGACATCGCAGCTATCCATTAGAACTGTATTAGATTGTTCGGACGCTAATCCATTATAACCATTCTGATAGATTTGAACATATTTCAATGTTGGCTGACTATAAGATTCAAAGTAAACCCCTTCCCAATTACACCATCTAAAAACACAGTTAGAAATTATAGGTGACGAATTCCAAACATTTAATCCGTGCTGGGCAAATTCAAAAACACAATACTTAAAAACTGATTGCTTCACATTTGAAATTAATCTTACCATACTCCAATCACCGTTTTGCGGTTTAGAAGTATCCGAAGTAAAATATATTGGCTGGGATGCAGTACCTTGCGCTAAAATTTTTCCATTAACAATTAAGCTTAGTCTTTTATTAGGTTCTCTATAACCGCGATAATTTTTGAATTTAACTTTTGTACCCGGTAAAATTGTTAATGTTACGTGAGAATTTACTACCACCGTTCCATTTAGTAGTACTTGCCCTTGCCAGGTTGTATCGCTTTGTATAATCTTTGTTTCTTGCGGTGCAGCAAAAATCCTAAAAGAAAAGAATGATAATAAAATTGCGGGCTTAACAATTATTTTAATATAACTGAATCTTGGCTTCATGGAATTTGCTCTTGTTGGTTTTTAATATACCTAAATCTTTCTAGAATTAACTTTCTCAGCTCACATCCATTTGCTTAAAGAGAAAGGAGACCGGAAAAGAAAATTTATTTTTATAATCAAATTTTCGAAAATGAAGTATTAGGTATTTTAATATCGGAAAAGTCAATTTCTTGAAACAAAAATTTCAAAAAAACTGACGTGCTTAATTGGGCTGCTAAACAGTGTATAAGTTAAAAGAAATGAATATTCGTTTAGCGAATTATGTGGAAAGAAACTAACGAATACTTTAAGCAACTGAAATAAAAAAATAATTAATTTTTCTTAATAAGTTGAATCTATCCTCTTTCGATTACATCTTACTGCATCATATTACTTTTTCAAGATGTTATAAAACCAGTCAAATACTATTAAATCTTTTTAAAAACTATTTAAGCAGTATTAATTTCTTGGTCTCTGAATAATTACCCATAGTAATTTTATAAAAATAAACGCCGCTTGATAAACGATATTTGTTAAAAATCTTTTCAAATCACTAAAACAATTCATTGTTGCGAATAGCTTGTTTATATTTAAAATAGATAATAGAGTGATGAATGAAAATACTCATAACAGGCGGTGCCGGATTCCTTGGAATAAATCTAATCCGTTATCTGCTTAATAGAAATTGTGAAATTGTTTCTCTGGATATATCAGATTTTGATTATCCCGATGTGAAGAACAAAATCAAAATTATTAAAGGCGATATCCGCAATAAAGTAACTGTCGAATCCGCATTACAAGATGTTGACATGGTTGTTCATACAGCAGCCGCACTTCCGCTGTACAAACCTGAAGAAATTTATACAACTGATGTTAAAGGAACCCGGTTACTTCTTTATGAAGCATTTATGAAAAATGTTAAACGGTTTATTCATATTTCTTCAACTGCAGTTTACGGAATTCCCGATCACCACCCTCTTTTTGAAACTGACAAGCTTGACGGAGTTGGCCCGTACGGTAAAGCAAAAATAGAAGCGGAAAATGTGTGTGTAGAATTCCGGTATAAAGGAATGTGTGTTCCAATTATCCGCCCTAAATCTTTTATCGGTCCGGAGCGGCTTGGTGTGTTTGCGTTATTCTATGATTGGGCTAAAGACGGAAAGAATTTTCCAATGATTGGAAACGGAAATAACCGTTATCAATTGCTCGATGTTGAAGATCTCTGCGAAGCAATTTACAATTGCATAATTCTTCCGGAAAAATTGGTGAACGATACATTCAATATCGGTGCTAAAGAATTCACAACAATGAAGGAAGATTATCAAGCTGTTTTAGACTACGCCGGATTCGGTAAAAAAATTATTGGACTTCCGGAAAGACCAATTATATTAACATTAAAATTATTGGAAGCATTAAAAATTTCACCTTTATACAAATGGGTTTACGAAACTGCATCCAAAGATTCATTTGTTTCGATTGAGAAAGCTGAAAAAGTTTTAGGTTTCACTCCTAAGTATTCAAATAAGGACGCCCTTATAAGAAATTACAAATGGTATCTTGAAAACATAAATTCCTTCAAAGATCAATCCGGTGTAAGCCACCGCGTTCCATGGAAACAGGGAATACTTTCTATAGCTAAAAAATTCTTTTAAAGACAATTGAGAATTGCTAATTGAGAATTGATAATGAAAAATTGAAAATGGGGAATTCTAAAAGCTAATTGCTAATAGCTAAGATCTATTTATATTTGCAACCAGAAATAATTTTAACATAGAGGAATACAAAATGCCGAATAAAAAAGATTTCTTAAAAGAAACTATTCAACACTTTGATATAAAAGAGCACAACGTAATTAAGCTGGTTGATTCGATGGAGAGGATGGCTTTTAGCGCACGTGATCTTAACCGTGCGGCTCAAATCTATGATAGGATGCTTCGTGATAAAGATTGCGCAATAATTTTAACTCTTGCCGGAAGTTTATTCAGCGCCGGGCTAAAGAGGGTTGTTTACGATCTTATTACAAACAACATGGTTGATGCAGTCGTATCAACCGGTGCAATAATGGTTGATCAAGATTTCTTCGAAGCTCTTGGATTCAAACATTACATCGGCACACCATTCGTTGATGATAATGTAATGCGCGATCTTCACATTGATAGAATTTACGATACGTTTATTGACGAAGACGAGCTCCGCATTTGCGACGACACAACTGCAAAAATTTTTGATTCATTGGAACCGAGACCTTATTCTTCAAGAGAATTACTTTGGAACTTCGGAAAATATTTGGATGAGAACGGCGGACCTAAAGTTGAAGACAGTGTTATCTATGCGGCATACAAACATAATATCCCGATATTTGTTCCGGCATTCTCGGATTGCTCAGCCGGATTCGGAATTATTGTTCATCAAACCAACAATCCGGAGAAACATCTTTCATTCGATTCCGGAAAAGATTTTCTTGAACTCACTCAAGTTAAACTCAACAGTAAAGAATCCGGAATATTTATGATAGGCGGCGGCGTTCCCAAAAACTTTACACAAGATATTGTTGTAGCTGCTGATATATTGATGGAAAATGCACCTATGCATAAATACGCAGTTCAAATAACTGTTGCTGATGTTCGTGACGGTGCTCTTTCATCATCAACGCTTAAAGAAGCCAGCTCTTGGGGAAAAGTTGAAACAACATTTGAACAAATGGTTTACTCAGAAGCAACGGTTGCAATGCCGTTAATTGCAGGTTATGCCTATCACAAAGGTGCTTGGAAAAATAGAACAAAAAGAGAATTTCAAAAATTATTTATGAAAAAAGCTGTTACGGTATAATTTCATAGAAATGACAACCATATTCGAAAAAGTAGTTCTTAATCATAATCTTACTCTTAATCTTACTCGCCGTTAAAAGAGTATGATTAAGATTATGAGTAAGAGTACATTTATAAAAACAAAAACCCGATTCACTTGAACCGGGTTTTTTATTTCTAAAAGATTTTCGTCTAACGTTTCACCTTTCCCGTCTCACGCCTCAGTCTATTTCATCAGAATCATTTTTTTAGCCGATACAAAATTCTTTGTTTCCAATCTGTATATATAAACACCGCTTGCAAGTTTAGCCGCATTAAACTCAACCTTATGATTTCCCGCTTCCATCTTACCATCAACTAAAGTTGCAACTTCCTTACCGAGCATATCGTACACTTTTAGTTTAACATCACTGTTTACCGCTAACTGCCAACTGATAACTGTAGCAGGATTAAATGGATTTGGATAATTCTGCTCAAGTTTAAAATCGTTGGGAATATTATTCACATTTTCTATTCCGGTCGGAGTATATTTTCCTACAAATGCACCGCGGCCATGCGTTGCTGCTACAACTGTTCCGTCAGATTTTCGTGATGTAATATATTCAACCACAACATTACCAATTATGTTTGATCCTTCTTGAGTCCAAACCGTTCCGGTGTCGTTCATTTGTGAAGATGAATAGACACCAACACTTGTGGCGATTAAATAAACTTTATTGCCGCCCGAAGTGGGAAGAATTGTTGCTGAACGAATGGAAGGAACAGAAATATTTCCTTCAACATCGGACCAACTTGAGCCACCGTTACTTGTGTACCAAAGACTTTTAACACCGTAATTTGAAATTACAACTAATACTTCGTTAGCATCATCCGGATTAATCGCTATTCCGTGTACATAAGAACCACTTGATGCATTTAAGTTTGATGTTATATCTGCTGCAGTAGTTGCAAATTTAGAATCGCTCATCTTATAAATTTTAGGTTGCGCTGATGTATGTGATGCTGCTAAATAAAGAATGTTGGACGGAGTTCTCGAAACTGCCAAGGTTGAAAAACTATATCCGGCCGGAATCTGTAAATTAATAGAGGACCATCCAAAAGTAGTTTTATCTGCTATATAATTAGGAATAGTTGATAAGCTATTATTACGCCATAACAAATTTGATGCAATGTAATACATATAATTTTCATCGTTGGGATCAACTGTAAATGGATTAACAAATTTCATCCCGGTAGCTCCATCAGGAGTTATAGTTGACCAGCTAGCACTTTGATCCGGATTATTGTTACCATTATATCCAAGTTTTAGAACGGAGCCGTTTTGTGTTGAACCGTAAGCAAATTGAGTCCCTAAATAGGAATAGCTTCCATCACCGGTGGTTTCATCACTCGAACTGCTTGCATTTGTACCGTCCCATCTAAAAAAAGGTGAGCCGTTATCCTGCGTTCCTCCAAAGATGCGTGTATCACCTGAGGTTGGTGATATTGCCATAGTATAATATTGCGTAACGTTGTAATAATTGTCTCTATCTACCCATGGAAAAAATGTTGAATAATTTGTTGTTGTTGGATCCGGGGCAAAACTAATTCCTCCGTCATGTCCGACCCAAATTCCAATCGGATCATCTTGATCAAATAAAATTGTATGAATATCAGGATGCAAACCCGGATAGAAGAAGCTTTGAGTATAACCATAACCGCCAATCCAATTCGTTTTGGGATCGGAGATAAGTTTTGTTGCAAATCCATCGAGTGATCTGAATAAATTTGTACCTCCAATAAAAACAATATTTTCATTGTTTGGATGAACAGCTATTGCCATATTATAATCATTCTGCGTATCCATATATCCAGCTCTTGTTCCAGTAAAATCGGGAAGATTAGCTGATAAATCCGTAGAAGTTCCTGAGGAAATATTTATTTTAAATAAACGAACATCGTCTTTATTAGTAGAACCGATTTTATTTCCTGTGTTTGTTAAAGTATAAATTATATTTGGATTTGAAGTAGCGAATGCCATAACGGATCTGGAAGAACTTGTTGGAAAATCAACAGGAGTTATATCAGTCCATGTTAATCCATCATTTGTTGATTTAAATAGACCAGGAGGAGTAGTAGTTCCCCCCGGAGTTAATTGAGATAAATAACCAACCATTACACCATTCTTATTACTAATTACGTCCGCATAGTAATGGTCAAGATCTTGCCCAAAATTTGTTGTCCAAGTTGTACCTTGATTTGTTGACTTTAAAAGTACACCCCTATTGGATCCGATAAATATACTGCCTGATGTAGGATTAACAATTATTTTTTGAGCATATGATAAAAAACTATTCCATGTTATACCGTTTGGTGCGGTTAAATTTGTTGAAACAGAATTCCATGTTTCCCCATTATCAGTAGATCTATAAAATCCGCCGCCGTAAAAACTAGCATTACCGCCCCGTGATCTTGCACTGTTTCCGTCAAATTCTCCGCCAACAGCATACCAATTATTTTGAAAACCAGGTCTTGGGTCCTGAGCTATTGATGTTACACTTAAGATGCTTGATTTACTGCTTTTAAAAGTCCACGTCAATCCTTTGTCTGTGGATTTCCAAATACCGCCTGAAACTCCGCCGGCAATAATTGTTTTGTTTGTACCGTCGGAAAGATCTACAACAATTGCTCTTGTTCTTCCGCCAAGATCAAACGGACCGGCCTCTTTCCAATTAAATGCTAATGCATTTAATCCTTTGGCTAATCTTTCTTCCGATTTTGGTAATCTGGAAGCAAATTCAATTTCCTTTTCACGAATATTTACAGGGATAGAATTTGTTTTGGGATCTTTTAAAATAGAAAAGAAATACTCGCTTCTTTCAATAGCAGTTTGTTTTTTCTTTTCAGGAGATTCTTCATTTTCTCGATCGTTTCTATTAAAGGACGTATATGATTTATAGTTATATGATTTAAATATTAATAGAGAAATTCCAAATGATATAACTATTACAAAAAGAAAAATTCTTTTAAACATAATTTTTACCTTTTTTGTTATTTCATTAATTGAGAAACAGTCCAAACAGAATTTTTTTCATTTTCAATTTTCATTTTGGGCTGTTTTATTTCAAATTGAAATTCGGTTCCTTTCTTAAGTGACTTTAATTCGATCAACCGTTTAGCCATTTGTAATCTCAATTCTGTATTAGGCGTAATTTCTTCGGTTGTAGAACCATAACCAAGAACTGATTTAACATTTACATCAATAAAATAGAAATCACCGCTTTCTGTAAAACCGTTTATAATACACGAAACGATTGCTGAACCAGGTGGAATATTTTCTCCGATAGATTTTTTAGTTTGAGAAGATTGTTCCGATGAAGAGCAACTATAAAATAAAAGAGGGATTGCCATAACTATTAAAATAAATGGAATCGTTTTTTTCATGATCTACCTTAATCTTAATTATAAATTGAGGATGAATGATTCAACTAAATTCTTTCATTTGTTTGTCTTTTGATTAAGTACAAGATAAAAAAATAATTATATATAAGAACTATTTTTCGAAATCATTATATAAAAAGAAAAAGCGACCTAATAAACACTTATCCTATTTCCACAATATTATTCTATTTCATCAAAATCATTTTTTTAGTTTCAACATAATTTCCAGCTTTGATCGTGTAAAAATAAATTCCGCTTGTTACCTTTTTACCAAAACTATCCTCACCATTCCAAGTAATTTGATGTTTACCCGCTGACTTCACTTCATTAACCAAAGTTGTAATTTCTCTTCCAAGCAAATCATAAATTTTCAATGATACCATGCTACCTACGGGTAACTGATATTTTATTTCCGTGCTAGGATTAAAAGGATTAGGATAATTTTGATTCAGAGAAAATGAGTTGGGAAATAATTCTATTGCTTCGTTCATTCCTGTTATACCGCTTGAATTAAAAGAATAAATAAATGGTCCGGTTTGACCATCGCTTCCATTATTGTGATAAACCATAAACGTTACTGAAGAATAATCGGGAACAGAGTAATCAGTTCCTGCAGTTACATTTTCAATTATTTTACTTGCACCATTAACCTTGATCGCTTTAATCTGAATATATCCATCAACAGATGTATTAAAATTTATTTTTAGATTCTTACCTGAATTAAAAGTTATATACTCAGCAGAATATTTATATAAACCGCTTGTCGTGCCATTTGTAACGTTTGGATTTGTATACGTAACATTTGAATTTACTTTTGTAAGAGGAGTATAAGTATAAATCCATTCTGGATGAGTATTGCTAATATTTTCATTAAGTAAATTTGCCAGCCACCAGTCAACCAAAACTGAAGAAAATGTTCTACTACCAACAGTTGCCATATATTGATTTAATCCTGTTACACCGCTGATTCTTCTGCTTAAATAATTTTTAAAAATAGTCGTTCCAAATTGTTCTTTAAGATAAAGAGAAAATCTCGCTGCTCGTGAATAGTCATTCAGAATTTTAGGATCGCTCGATTGTCTCCAATAGAGAAGATATTGATTTGTCTCACTCAAAAAATATGATTGATAATAAAGAGAGTAGCCATTTATAACTTCGGCAGCCAACGACCAACCTTCATTGAAAAATGTTTCAGCATTTGGAATATAGTTCCAATGAATCATATGCTGAAATTCGTGGGCAGTTGTTTTCATTCCCGTTGTAAGACCGTTGTTGTTTATTGTCCCATCCGGTTTAAAAAATGAAAGCGGATTGGTATCAAGAAAATAAATATGGGCATTATTGTAAGACTCAGCCGTGCTGTAAAAATAACCGGCGACATAACCACCATTCCCTTTATAACCGTCTCTTATATCCAAAAGAAGAATAATTATTTTAGGATCATATGTAGTCGATGGATTTCCAAATGTTTCTACATCAGTATCATAAATCCCTTTATGAGGATTGGCAGGCGTTCGTGAATCAAAAGCGAATTGAACTGAATCAACAACTGTTTGATTTACTTTATTATTAATATCCACCCAAGCAGAGTCCTGTACAAAAACGTAACAATGTGACCCGACAGCTCTGCATGTTGAAGGAACTGAATAAAAATACGGAGTTGCCCCAGTTCTTAAATCAGCAGATTGCCAAGTATACTTATCACCTTTTTGAAAATTCCAATTATTTTTTTTTAATGTCTGAATTGATTTTAGTCTTTCGATTTCAGCACTATGTTCTTTCTTGAATCTTTCAAGATAAGGTTGTACGTCAACTGGAAAACTTTCTTCAACAGAAATCTTTTCTTGAGTTTGTTGAATACTAGCGTTCTGCTGAGCAAAGGTTGTAGCAGTAAATACTAAGATTATTAGAATAAATTTATTAACCATTTTTGAAATCATAATATTGTTTCTTATTTCTCTTCTTTATTAAACGGAATTAATTTTTCCACCACCAAAGTTGAAACTCCTTCTTCTTCTCTAAGTTCTCCAAATTTGATGTAGTAATAGTTTCCTTGTTTTTTCCATAACTCATCTTTTAATTCTTTGCTAACTTGAAGCACATAAATTTTATTGTCGTCTGTTCTAATAGCAAGTTTTGTAAACGGTTCATTCCCTATTACAGTAATGAAACCTTTGACCGTGTTGTCTTCATCTAAATTTTTTCTGCAATTGCAACAGGCATGAAATGAAATCATAAACAGTACAAATAGGACACCAACTATCATTTTTGAAAATTTCATTTGTTGACCTATAGATTTGATATTAAGATAAATAATCGTTTAGAACCAAGCAAAGCAGTTTTTCGGTGATGTGCTATTGGTTACAGTGATTAGCTAAAAATAAAAGATACTGTTACGATCAAATAGAATTTTTTTTTATTTGTGACATTTAATTTTTATTCAAACCAAAAACTATTCGGATTATTGAAACTCATTGTTAAGATATGCTTGAGACTCAGAATAATTTAATTTAAAATTACATAGAAAGATAGACTTGATATACGATTTTAAAAAGAGGGAAAAAAATGGAAAAGAAACCGAAGCTATTGATTGTTGAAGACGATGACTTAAATCAACTAATTTATAAGAGAATTTTTGCGAATAAGTACGATATAGTTATGTGTAAAAATGAAGACGATTTTTACCCGGCATTAAAGACAAATAAATTTGATATTTTTTTAATAGATATTTCCTTGGTCGGTGCTAAAGACGGAATTCAATTGATACAAGAGTTAAGACAAATGAAAGACTACAAATCCACACCAATTATTGTAGTGACTGCCAATGCATTTAAGAAAGACGAAGAGATTGCTAAAGATGCAGGTGCAACAAAATTTCTTCGTAAGCCTATTGATACTAAAATGTTGATAGAGGAGTTTGAGACTTCCCTAAAATAATAATTGAAATATATCACTAGATTTTTAGTTACTTCTATTGTAAGAATAATCAAATAAAAATTTTTCATTTCCCATTAAATCTTTTAACGTCATCTTCTCTACAACTGAATCAACTGAGTCTTGTATTAATTTCCATAATGAACGGACCGAACAATCTATTGAGTTTGTGCAGATGTCCATTGCCCCGGTATGTGTATTGCAAAACTCATCATCAAATAATCTTCCGCCGAGAACTTTCAGAACTGTACCTACAGATATTTGTTCCGGTGGGCGTGTTAATGTGTATCCGCCGATTTGCCCGCGTGAACTTTCCAATAACCCGCCGAGACGGAGTACGCGTAAAATTTTCCCGGCATTGTGTTCGCTGATTCCTTCTGCCCTGCTTATTTCAGGAATAGTTAAAGATTTTTCAACAGCATAGAATTTTGCTATGCGAAGTAAACATCTTAAACCATATTCTTCCTGAGCGCTGAATTTCATTTTAATTTTCGTTCAATGGAATTTTAGAGCCGCACATTTTTGCATAAACTAGTTTATCGTACATCTCTTTAGAAATTGAAGGACCTTGTGTTGTACAATATTGATTAAATACTTTTTGAAGTTCTTCCGCAATTTCTTCAGAATATCTCCCTTCTATTTGATGACGAGGCATAGTATAAACCAACTCGCCATTCTTATAAAGTGCCATAAACGGCGATGACGGTGGTAAATTTTTTAAATAGTTATTGCGGAAATGATCAACCGCATCACGATCTTGTCCGGCAAATACTGTAATAGATTTATCCGGTATAATTTTATTCTGCAGTGCTAAAGCTGCACCCGGACGGGCACTACCTGCAGCACAGCCGCAAACAGAATTGATCATTACAAAAACTGTTTTAGCATTTTGTTCTTTTAAATAACTATCAACTTTTTCCGGAGTTGTTGCTTCTTCAAAACCAACATAAAGCAATTCATCTCTCATTGGCTGAACTGCTTCAGGATCATAAATTGGTGCTCTTTGATTTATAGTAAACATGATTGTTTCCTTTCTTAAACTATTGAAGAGCGAAGTGGCGAAATATCTCATAATTTAAATGGAGATTCTTCGCTTCGCTCAGAATTAATTATAAAAAACCAAGTTCTAACTTTGCTTCTTCCGTCATCTTGTCCATACTCCATGCCGGTTCCCATACAAGATCAACATAAACCTCTTTAACACCTTTAACGCCTTTAACTTTTTCTTTTACTTCGCCTGGTAAACTTCCTGCTACGGGACAAGCCGGAGATGTTAGTGTCATTTTAATATATGTATTCCCTTCATCATCAATTTTGATTCCGTATATCAATCCTAATTCCCAAATATTAACAGGGATTTCCGGATCGAAACAAGTCCTGAGAACAGTAACTACTGCCTGCTCTAATTTTTCTTTGTCCATCATATAAACATTTTCTTTACTTTTTGAATTCCAAGAACAAGTTTATCTATTTCCTCTTTTGTATTATAAAATACGAATGATGCGCGTGCTGTCGCTGGAACATTAAACCTTGCCATAAGTGGTTGCGTACAATGATGCCCGGTCCGAATGGCAATACCATCAGTATCAATAATGGTTCCTATATCATAGGGGTGTATTCCTTCGATAATAAACGAAATAACAGAAGCTTTTTCTTTTGCAGTTCCGATTATTCGCAATCCTTCTACGTGAGAAAGTATTTCTGTTGCATAATCCAATAATTTATTTTCATGCGCTACTAATTCATTTCTATCAAATTGATTTATGTAATCAATCGCAGCACCAAGACCAATACCTCCTGCAATATTCGGGGTTCCAGCTTCAAACTTTCTCGGCAAATCATCGAATGTCGTTTTTTCAAATGTTACTGTTCTAATCATATCTCCGCCGCCTTGATACGGAGGCATTATTTCCAGCCATTCTGTTTTACCGTAAAGTACTCCAATGCCTGTTGGTCCAAAAACTTTATGTCCTGAGAATGCATAAAAATCCGCATTAAGATCCTGCACATCAACTTTGAAATGCGGAACTGCCTGGGCACCATCAAGAAGAACAGGAACATTGTGTGAATGTGCAATTTCAATTATTTTTTTTACCGGATTTATTGTTCCCAACGAATTTGAAATATGTACGACCGAAACAAGTTTTGTTTTTTCAGTAATCATTTTTTGATAAGCTTCAAGATCAAGTTCACCGGAATCGTTGATTGGAATAACTTTCAGCTTAATTTGTTTTCTGTCGCTCATTAATTGCCATGGAACAATATTCGCATGATGTTCCATGTTCGATATAATTACTTCATCGCCGTCCTTAAAATGTTTTGCTCTGCAAAGTGATGACGCAACAAGATTAATCGCTTCGGTTGTTCCTCTTACAAAAATTATTTCAGAGGCGCTCAATGCATTAATTAATTCTTTTACTTTAAGACGTGCAGTTTCATACTGCTCGGTTGCAAGTTCGCTTAAGAAATATAAACCGCGGTGAATATTTGCATTATCGAAAGTATAATATTGAGTTAACGCATCAATTACAGCTTGAGGTTTTTGTGAAGTTGCCGCATTATCAAGATAGACAAGCGGTTTTCCGTTAACCAATCGTTTAAGAATTGGGAAATCATTTCTGATTTCTTCAACATTAAATTTTCTTTTTGTAATTGTGTCAATTTCATTTTTTAGCAAGGGACACCTTTTTTGTTAGTCATTTCGATCCCGATCTTGCCTGTCGGCAGACAGGTTTATCGGGAGAGAAATCTTTTTTTAGATTCCTCACTCCGTTCGGAATGACAGTTCTATTTATTTTCAACTTCAACACGATGCAAATGTTCAAATATCATGTGGTTGATTTGTTCTTTAAGCGGTTCAATCTTAACTGTATCAATTACATCATTAGCAAATGCTCTAATCAACATTGATTTTGCCAGTTCCTGCGGTACGCCGCGCGATCTGATATAAAATTCGGATGTATCATCAAGATGCCCGACTGTTGCACCATGAGAACATTTAACATCATCGGCAAAAATTTCAAGTTGAGGTTTTGTATCTATTGTTGCAGTTTTAGAAAGTAAAATAGTTTTGTTCTGCTGATATGCATTTGTTTTCTGAGCATCCTGTCTAACAATTATTTTCCCATTAAAGACGCCTCGTGAATTATCATCAAGAATTCCTTTGTAAAGTTCATTACTCATACAGTTTGGTTTTGCATGATCAATAAAAGTATGATTATCAACATGCTGCTTGCTGTGTGCAAGATATAATCCGTAATAATGCGTTTCGATGTTCTGATCATCATGTAAAGTATTAATATCGTTACGAACGATTGCCCCGCCGAAATTTATATTGTAATGATTGAAGACACTGCTCTTCTTCTGTACCGCTTGTACTTTTTCAATATGAAATGATTCGTCATTTTCATTTTGAATTTTGTAAAGATTTACAATTGCATTTTCACCAGTGTAAATTTCCGTAATAATATTGCTGAAATAAGTTTTGTCTCCGTAACCTCTATAATTTGCAATTACACTCACTTGCGAATTCTTTCCGGCAACAATTAAATTTCTCGGTAGTGAAAGTACAAGATCATCCTTGCTCGAATTCAAAAAGAGAACTTGAATTGGTTTTTCTAAAATCATTCCATCAGGGACAATAACAACTAGTCCATCATATGAATAAGCAGTGTTCAAAGCATTGAATGCATTATCCATCTTCGAAAGTTTATTGATGTACTTACTGATCAATCCGGGATTATTTTTTGCGATTCTATTTAATCCATCAACAATAACGCCTTTTGGCAAATGACCAATCTCACTCAATTCTTCCGAGAACAATCCATTTACAAAAACTATTAAATGGTAATCAAAATCCTTAAACAGTAACGGTTTGATTTCTTTTTTACTGAATTTCGGAACAGTGGAAATTATCGCGGGTAAAAAATTGTGTTTGAGAATTGGAGCTACGTTTGTGTATTTCCACTCTTCATTTTTATTTGTTGGAAAACTAAGCTCTACTAAATTATTTAAGGCGTTCTTACGTATATCATGCAAAAACGATTTTGATTGCCCATTCAATTTATCTTCAAATGATTTGAACTTTGAAACATACCACTCGTTGGCATTTTTATTTTCCGTGTTATTCATTCGTTCTCCAATCATGCGTTTTCAGTTTCGAATTCTTCTGTCTTGATCCAATCATAACCTTTTTCTTCCAGCTCAAGAGCTAATTCTTTCCCGCCGGATTTAATAATCTTTCCTTTATAAAGCACATGAACATAATCCGGTTGAATGTAATTAAGTAATCTTTGATAATGAGTTACCACCAGAAATGCGTTGCTTGGATTTCTATAAATATTTACTCCGTTCGAAACGATTCGCAATGCATCAATATCAAGTCCGGAATCTGTTTCATCCAGAAGAACAAATTTCGGTTCAAGCATCAGCATTTGAAATATTTCATTCCGTTTCTTTTCCCCGCCGGAAAAGCCGACATTAACAGCCCGGCTGATAAGTGTATCATCTAATCCTAAAATTTTTGCTTTATCTTTTATGCGGTCAAGAAATTCTGTGGATGTCAACTCGGAAAGATTATTATACTTTCTAATTTCATTCAAAGCGGTTTTCAAAAAAGTTGCATTACTTATTCCGGGAATCTCAATCGGATATTGAAATGCCAAGAATATACCTTCGCGTGCGCGTGTTTCCGGATCCATATCCAATAAATCTCTCCCCTCAAACAAAACGCTTCCGTCTGTTACTTCATAACTTTTATTTCCTGTTAAAACATTTGCAAGTGTACTTTTTCCCGAACCGTTTGGGCCCATAATAGCATGTACTTCGCCGGTTTTAATCTCAAGATTAATTCCTTTAAGAATTTCTTTACCATCAACTTTTGCATGCAGATTTTTAATTGATAACATCTTTACTCCTTAGCTTTCAGCCGTCAGCTTTCCGCTTTCAGCATTTATAAATTCTCAATTCGCAATTTGCAATTCTCAATTGCTTTTTATCCAACACTTCCTTCCAAACTAATTGCAAGTAATTTCTGTGCTTCGACTGCAAATTCCATCGGTAATTCTTTAAATACTTCTTTACAAAAACCGTTCACAATCATATTCACTGCATCTTCAGTAGAAATTCCTCGTTGATTTAAATAAAAGATTTGGTCTTCGCCTATCTTAGATGTTGTTGCTTCGTGTTCAACTTTTGATGATTCATTTTCAACTTCGATATATGGGAATGTATGAGCTCCGCACTTATCACTCATCAGCATTGAATCACATTGAGTATAGTTGCGTGCGCCTTCCGCATTCTTGCCGATCTTAATTAATCCGCGGTAAGAATTATTACCATATCCGGCAGAAATTCCTTTTGACACAACTGTGCTCTTTGTGTTTTTTCCGAGATGAATCATTTTTGTTCCGGTGTCTGCTTGCTGATAATTATTTGTTACCGCTACAGAATAAAATTCTCCAATCGAGTTATCACCTTGTAAAATACAACTTGGATATTTCCAGGTTATTGCCGAGCCTGTTTCAACTTGTGTCCAACTGATTTTAGAATTTTTTCCTCTGCAAGCTCCACGCTTTGTTACAAAATTATAGATTCCGCCTTTACCTTCTTTATCACCTGGATACCAATTTTGCACTGTAGAATATTTTATTTCTGCATTATCCATTGTAACCAATTCTACAACGGCCGCATGTAATTGATTGTTATCGCGAATCGGTGCAGTGCATCCTTCAAGATAACTTACGTAGGCCCCTTCTTCTGCAACAATTAAAGTTCTTTCAAACTGCCCCGTCTCTTGCGAGTTAATTCGAAAGTATGTTGAGAGTTCCATCGGGCATCGGACACCTTTAGGAATCCACACAAAAGAACCGTCGCTGAATACTGCAGCATTTAATGATGCGTAAAAATTGTCTGTGTATGGAACAACCGAACCCAAATATTTTTTTATCAATTCAGGATGTTCTTTAATTGCTTCCGAGATTGAGCAAAAAATTATTCCTTTCTCTTTCAAAGATTCTCTAAAAGTTGTGGCAACGGAAACGGAATCGAAAACTGCGTCAACAGCTACACCCGATAAAAGTTTTTGTTCTTCCAGAGGTATGCCAAGTTTTTCAAATGTTTTTAATAATTCAGGATCAACTTCTTCCAGTGAATTTAATTTTGGTTTTTGTTTCGGTGCAGAATAATAACTGATATCCTGAAAATCTATTTTAGGATAATGTACATTCGGCCAAGTCGGTTCTTCCATCTTTTGCCAATAACGGAATGCTTTCAACCGCCATTCTGTCATCCATTCCGGTTCATTCTTCTTCTTAGAGATCATACGAACAACATCTTCATCCAATCCTTTTGCAACAGTTTCAGATTCAATATCTGTAATAAAACCCCATTTATATTCTGAACTTGTCAGATCGCCCAAAACCTTCATATCATCACTATTTGCATCTTCAGAAATTGTCTTATTTTCTTCAATTTCATTCATTTTTTGCTACTTTCTATAATTTACTCCTCAAAGCTATTCTATCTGGAAAATAAAGTCAAGATTAAAAATTAAACGATAATAGGTTGTAAATTGTTCCAAAACCCGAAAAATTAAACCAAGGCTCTTTGGCGGTTTATTTCGAAAAGCAAAACACCAGTGGAAACAGAAACATTAAGAGAATCAATCTTACCCTTCATTGGAATCTTAATAAGGAAGTCACAATTTTCAGCAACGAGTTTACGAATTCCTTTTTCTTCGTTTCCAACTATTAATGCTAAAGGCATTTTATAATCCAATTCCGTATAATTTTTCGAATCTGCTGTTAGATGAGAACCGACAATCCAAAATCCTTCCTTCTTCAACTTTTCAATTGAATGAACAAGATTATTTACTTTACAAATTTTAAGATACGAGACAGCCCCTGCTGAGATTTTTTCTGCCGTATTGGTTATCGGTGCGCTTTGGTTTGTAGTTACAATTATGCCATCCACCCCCGCACATTCCGAAGTCCGTAATATTGCACCTAAATTGTGAGGATCTTGAATCGTATCTAATATTAACAAGAAAGGAAATTTTGATTTTTTTGATTCAGATATTATTTCATCCAGTTCAAAATATTTTTGAGAACTTTTTAGCGCAATAACGCCTTGAGAATTTTGTCCTTCACTAAGATTATCAAATTTTTGCGTGGATAGTTGTGTTATTTTGATTCCGCGTTTTTTTGCAGCAGAGAATATTTGGTTAATAACATCTCCATGCTGGCCGAAGGCAATATATATAACTTCAATCTCGGCTTCGGATCTGAGAGCTTCAAGTACTGGTTTCCTACCGTAAATTTTTTGCATAATTATTTAATATAGATTTCGGATCTTACCTGTTTCGCCCCCTAATCCGGAATGACAGTTAATTAATTTATGAAAAGGAAAATTCTTTATCTGCGACTTCAAACTTGCAAAACAGACGGTTGTTTTTCTTATTTGTTTTGTACTGCTTAGTTAATAAAATTTCTTTTTTATAAATGTTGAAATGAAATTCACCGGTATTGATTGCCCCGTCCTGTTTAACAACATTCACAACATAATCTCCGATTAAATCTTCAAAAAGTAATTCTGTTCTTGCAGGTTGAACCACGGGGACAACATTTGTCTTTGCTTTTAATCCCATTAAAATAAAATTTAAAACATTTTTCTCCTTCACAATCTCAACCGATACCTCATAAGAAAAACTAGTAAACTCAACTATAGTTTCAATTGCAAAAACGCAAAATTGCTTATGAACAGAATCATCATACTTATAAAACGCTTTACAGATGTATTCAAGCTTATCTGGCTTTTTTAGAGGGATAGCGGCAATAGCAGTATGGGCTTTCTTTTTTCTGGTTTTGGGAAGTTTGGGGGTTACTTTAGGCTTTCGAAGAGACAATCATTTCTCCTTGATGCTCTCAAAAATTTTATCAAGATCCTTTTTAGAAAAATTTTTCTGTTCGCTGTTGCTCATATTTTTTAAAACGATTTCATCCCTACTGAATTCATCCCCACCGATAAATAACACATATTTTGCATTGAATCTGTTAGCTTCCCGCATTTGTGCTTTTACACTTCTGCTTAAATAATCCAGATCAACTATTAGTCCTTTTCTTCTAAAATCAACGGCTGTTTGATAAGCAAATTTCTCCAAACCTTTTTCAATAGTAACTATGAACATGTCAATCTTTTCATCATCGAGTAAAAATGATTTTTCGTTTTCGCAAGCGAGTAAAATTCTTTCCATACCTGCAGCAAAACCGACACCCGGAGTTTCACTTCCACCGAGTTCTTTAACAAGCAGATTATATCTTCCGCCGCCGCATAATGCACTTTGCGAACCCACGCTTCCGCTTACAATTTCAAATGTTGTGTGAGTATAATAATCGAGACCACGGACAAGTTTTGTGTCAACTTCAAAAGGTATTTTGTTTGATAGCAAAGTTTGTTTAACTTTTTCAAAATGTTGAAGACTTTCTTCATCAAGATATTCAATTAAAAGCGGAGCGTCCGCCATTATTTTCTGATCATTCGCTTCTTTACTATCAAAGATGCGCATAATGTTTGTATCAAATCTTTTTCTGCTTTCCGATGATAGTTTGTTTCGGTGAGGTTCAACATATCGACGCAAAACCTTTTTATAATTTTCTCGTGATTCAGGAACACCAAGAGAATTGATTTTAACAATCAAATTTTTTAAACCGAGATGGTTAAAAATATCGTAAGCCATAATTATCATTTCTGCATCAAGCAAAGGATCGTTACTTCCTAAAGCTTCGGCACCGAATTGATGGAATTGTCTCAACCTTCCGGCCTGTGGTCGTTCTTGCCTGAACATTGGTCCCGCATAAAAAAGTTTGTTAAGATTTTGCTTTTTATCCAGGGAATGTTCGATGAATGCGCGCACAACGCCAGCGGTCATTTCAGGTCTTAGTGTAACACTATCGCCACTTCGATCAATAAAAGTGTACATCTCTTTACTAACAATGTCTGTAGCTTCGCCAATCCCTCTTGCAAAGAGAGACGTTTCTTCAAAAATTGGAGTGCGGATTTCTTTATAGTTGAATTTTGTAAAAACTGATTCAACAATAGATAAAAGAAAATTCCATCTAGGAATATCGTTCGGGAGTATATCGCGGGTACCGGTTACAGCTTTAATCATGAAATAATATTATGCTGTTTCAAAATATTGTTTTTCTTCATTTTCGAAGAGCAAATAAATCTCTTCGGCAGTTTTAGCTTTTGAAAGACTTTCTCTAAAGTCATCTTTGTTCATCATTCTGGATATACGGCTAAGTAATTTTATATGCGGGCCAACTAAATTTTCTTTTCCAACTAACAGAAAAACTAAGTTAACTGGTTGTTCATCAAGCGCCTGGAAATCAATTGGTTCATCAAGTTTACCAAAGGCAGCTACAATTTCATTAACACTATTTGTTTTTGCATGCGGTATGGCAAAACCCTTTCCAACACCTGTTGACATGATTTTTTCTCTTTCGTGAACTGCATTCCGCATTTCATCCAATTCTTTTATACGTTCGTCATTCTTAAATAAATCAACAAGCTCATTAATAACATCTGTCTTTTCTTTTCCTTGTAAAGAAGGAATAATCTTGCTTACCTGTAGAATTTCGCAGATTTTCATTTACTTGTCCTATAAATTACTAATTAACCAGAGGCAAATTTAACAAAGCAATGGTGTTAATCAAAATAAAGTTGCAGTTTGATCATCGCATTTTTCTTGCAGCGTTTGAATCCAAGCTGTAATTTTTCATTGTAAATTTTTCCAAACCTGTTAATAAGGATATATCAAATGGATATTCAGAACAAAACAGTTTTAGTGTTAGGCGGATGGGGATTGGTAGGAAATGCCGTTATTAGAAAGTTGGTGCCTGAAAAACCGAAAAAAATAATTGTTACATCGTTAAGAAAAGAAGAAGCTGAAGATGAGGTAGTCCGTCTTCAAAAAGAATTCTCCGATTTACCAAAGAATTATTTTGTACCCTGGTGGGGTAATATTTTTGTCCGCCATGAATTTAAAGATCAGGACCGTTTTGAATTGCTTGCCAACCCGGAAAAAAGAAAAGTATTAATGCGCGATACAATGGAAGAATTAACCGATGAGATACTTCATAATTCCTCCATTTATAAATTACTAATTGAACACAAACCCGATATTATAATTGACTGCATAAACTCCGCTACAGGAATTGCTTATCAAGATGTTTACACAACATATCACCGGATAAAAAAAACAATTGAGAATAAATTACTTTTAGAAGATCTTGCGGCAGAGACGGAGAGACTTCTTTGTACACTTTACACGCCTCAATTAATCCGTCACGTACAAATACTTTATAATTCAATGAATAAAACAAGAACAGAAATTTATGTGAAGATCGGGACCAGCGGAACAGGAGGAATGGGATTGAATATTCCCTATACACACAGCGAAGAAAAACCTTCCCGTGTATTGTTAAGTAAATCTTCAGTTGCAGGTGCACATACTTTACTTCTATTTTTAATGGGAAGAACGCCAGATGCACCTATTACAAAAGAGATCAAACCGACTGCGGCAATTGCATGGAAAAGAATTGAGTTTGGGGAAATAAAAAAACACGGCAAGCCGATTGAAGTACTCGATGTACCCTTCGATCAAGCAATTCCTCTCAACGATAAATTCAAATTAAAACTTGATAAACAAATCAAATCAAGCGGAGAAAAACTAAAATCCGTTTTTATAGATACCGGTGAGAACGGAACATTTTCCCGCGGTGAATTTGAAGCTATTACCGCTCAAGGGCAAATGGAATATGTTACACCTGAAGAAATTGCTGTTGATGCAATTTATGAAATAAAAGGTGGCAACACCGGTCACGATATCATCAACGCTCTTGATAATGCTACACTCGAACCGACCTACCGTGCCGGTTTCTTACAGCATTCCGCAGTTGATAAATTAGAAGAATTGGAAAAAATTCATAATACCAACAGCGTTGCATTCGAATTATTGGGGCCGCCGAGATTATCAAAATTGTTACACGAAATAAATATTTTAAAAGAGATCTGCGGTGGAATGAAACAAATAATAAAAGAAAATCCTTTTGATTTATCGAACAAAGCACTCGAATTCTTAAAAAATAATTCTAAACTTAGAAATGAAATAATCTCTATTGGAATTCCAATTCTGCTGACGGATGGAAAATCGCTGTTACGTGGTAATGATATAAAAATTCCGCCTTTCCGCGGCGATAATGAATTAGATATCAATTCAAAAAATATCGATATGTGGGCACATGACGGCTGGATAGATCTACGTGAATCCAACATGAAAGACTGGCAGGCGAGAATTAAAAAGATTATTGATGAGGCAGAAGGAATATCTCCGACCGATACAAGTTCAATGCATGTCCGCACAAAAAAATATTGGAATAATTTTGAAGTTATTGATATTGGTAAAGTCGTAGGTTGGATATTTATTAAAGAAGAAAAAGGTGAAAGGATGAAAGCGTGAGACAGCAATCAGCTGTTAGCGTTTAGCCATTAGCTTTTTACAAGAATCCCGCTTAATGCGGGATTTTTTTACTGTAAAAGTATTTCTGAAAATAATTAAAGATAAAAATTTACTGCGCGCGGTCTCGATCTCTTCAATTCTTCATTAACAATTGTATAACGCTTTGTTCCGCCATTAGTTTTATTTAAATGTCTTTCTTCTATTCTAATCTCTTCTTGTAAATCACGCTTAGATACCGTTGCCTTACGAATAATTTTAACTGCCTTGGGTTTTAAATCATCTATTGAAAAAATTTGAGGCGGGATAGATGCTATTTTTTTTCGAAATAACTCCTGTTCATAATTAATTTTTCTTTGTAGTTCGGAGGGTTTTTGATTTAAACCGCTCCAAGTAGAATTAAAAGAACCTTGTTCTTCAATTCTAGATTTAGACATTAAATATGAAATAATTATAACACAAACTAATAAGATTCCTCCAAAAAGAAGAATATCATAGATGATCTGTATTAATTCCATCAAATTTTCCGTAATAAGATTCCATAATATGACAACTGGTATGCCATTAATTTTTTGATTTTAGAATGTTTTTTGAAAGCCATGGTGTGAAAATGCGGTTCAATTTGAGATTAGTAAATATTTTAAGACATAATTTTTTCCATTTTTATGCGATTGGGACAAGATTAAACTTGTTATGATTAAGACTGATACTTATTAACGCAAAAAAATAATTGCTACTCCGCTGACAGCTACGAAAGCACCTATAATTGAAATCCACGATAATTTTTCTTTATAGTAAAAGTGAACTAAGGGTAACATTATAATCGGTACGGTTGCCATGATAGTTGATGCAATTCCAACATTCGTATGTGAAATAGAAATTAAACTAAATGTAATTCCAAGATACGGTCCAAACACAGCGCCTATAAGAGTGAATAAAAATCCTTTTTTATCTTTCATGAAAACTTTCACCGGTTCTCTAAATCTTTTCGTAATTATCACTACCGGATAAATAATAATCACCGCGGAAGCAATTCTGACAAAACTAGCAAGAAAACCATTTATCTCACTTTCATTAAAAGCATGTTTTGCAAAAATTAATCCGACTGCTTGACCTGCTGCACCAATCACCGCATAAAATATTCCGCTGTAATCAATTTTATAATTTGATGTCGGTCTTTCTTCCCTTTTGAAAATAACCAAAGCTATTCCGAAAACAGTTACGGAAATTCCAAGTATACCGAGTATTGATAACTTTTCTCCTAAAAAGAAAAAAGCAAGCAAAGCAGACATTGGAGGAACAAGCGCCATAACCAACATACTTATTCTTGCGCCTATACTTTTAAATGCTTTAAATAAAAATGTATCTCCGATTACTAAGCCGGCAAATCCGCTTACGGTTAAGTTCCAAATTTGATTAAGGGATAAATCTATTTTTACATTTAATATTATTAACGTAAAAGATAAAAAAACTAACGCTATCAGCATTCGTGTTACATTTACATACATTGGTCCAACACGAATTGACGCTTCCGTAAATGCTATCGAACTCATAGACCAAAAACAAGCAGTCATAAGAGCAGCTATTTCACCAAGTAACGGCATAATAAATCAGTTTGAATTATAAGTTTTTAGTTACGAGTTATTAGTTAAGAATATTTGAAAGCTTTATTCAACCTTCACAATTTAGAATTCAAAATTGTTTTAGTTCATTCCATCTTTTATCTACAACATTCCAAACAGTTTCTAATGTAATTGCATCCAATGCCTTTCTTTCATCTTTATCAGTGTATGCCTCAAGAACTAGGGGTGATTTAATCGTACGATGAATTTTTCCATAAGGCGACCAATCCGCCGGATCAGTTGAGCCGAGCAATGCAACGATTGGCGTCTTAACGGCGTTCGCAACATTCATCGGTCCGGTACATACGGAAATAAACAATGCACAATTCTGAATTATTGCGGCAAGCTGACTAATTGAATTTGTTACCGGAGATAGAATTGCATTTCCGACTAATGAATTAGAAATTTTATTTACAAGTTCGAATTCATTTTTCCCCCAAGTTAAAAGAATAGTAACATTATATTTTTCAATTAATAATTTTGCCAATTGAATAAATCTTTCCGGTTGCCACGCACGGTTTGGTTTACTTGCACCAGCATGAATACAAATTGTGTTATTTTTCTTTAAGGAGTTTGATTCAAAAAAATCTTCGGCAAATTTTTTGTCAGTATTAGAAACATATACAATAGGATTTTCTTCTTTTACTTCAAGTCCAATCTGTTTTATCACATCAAAATTTCTATGCACTTCATGATAACCGCCCACAGGATGCTTAATAGAATGTGTATAACATTTATTATAAAACTTTTCCCAATAACCGACTCTAATTTTAGCACCGCTTAAGTAAGTTAATACGGAAGCCCGCTCGGATTTCCATTTAAGATCAACTGCAAGATCAAATTTTCTGCTTCTTAATTTCAAGATTTTAATAAGCTGCTTAAAAAAAGATTCTTCAACATAGCGCCCGCTCTTTTTTAGAAAGACATATTCGTCAACAATAAATCCTTTCGGAAGAATTTCACTCATCAAATTATTTGTGAACATTGTAATCTTAGCGTCCGGAAAATTTTCTCTTATTGCTTTGATTGTTGAAGTTGCCATTATAAGATCACCAAGCGCACCCCATTTCAATATTAAAATATTTTTGATGTTCTTCGGAATCATATATTCAAAATATTTTTCAATTTGATAAAAACATCTTCTACAGAAATGTTTCCTAAATAAGGTTGTTCCCCTTCCGGGAAAAATCTTTTACCCGTTATTACAAAATGATTATCGGATTCATCGTAAAAATTCCAGCAATTCTGATTATCATCCGGCATCAAAGCGATTACCGGAATGTTTAGAGAAACTGCCAAATGTCGCGTTCCGGTATCGTTTGATATGAACAATCTGCCTCTTTTTATCAACGCTGCTGTTAAATTTATATCTTGAGAATTATAGAAGAAAACATTTTTACTTTTTACTCTCCCGGAAATATCTTCAACAACATTTTCCTCTTTCGGTCCGGCGATAAGCAGAACTTTTGTCTTGTTGATAGATAAAATCTCATCTATCAGTTCGGCATAATTTTTAGATTGCCAAATTTTTGTCGGCTCACTTGCGCCTGGATGAATTACAACTAGTGTGTCATCACTTTCAAGATTATTTTTTCTTAGAAATACCTCCGCCCATTGTTCATTTCCTTCCGAAATAAAAAACTCTGTTTTATAATTAACAGGTTCGTTTGTAAATGCAGAGATGAGCTTGTTGTAGTAATCTAAATAGCTGATCGTGTCTTCGTAAACCTCGACACGTTTGTTGAACAGGAACCAGAAACTTTGCTTACGCGGGGCAATTCTAATTTTAGCTCCGCTTATAAAAGCTAAGAATGCAATTCTATCGCCCGGCTGAAGTGAAATAACAACATCAAATTTTTCATTTCTAATTCTTTTCCAAAAAGATAATTCTGCCGATATTCTCTCGAATAATTTTTTATTTCGAATGCTGAAATCAAAGCTTATGATTCGGTTAATATTCGGATTGTTCCTTAACACATTTTCGTATTCACTTCTAACAAGAAGAACAATTTCTGCATGTGGATATTTTTGGCGGAGATATTTTAATCCCGGAGTGGAAACAATTAAATCACCAAAAAATTTAGTAGCTATTACAAGAATTTTCACGAATCACTTTCTTTATTAAAGCGTAAAATACATTTTGTACTCGAACGGATGCGGCATTGTACCAATTGCATGAATCTCTTCGCTTTTAACTTTTACCCATTGCTCTAAAAGTTCATCGGTAAAAATATTTCCACGCTTTAAGAAATCATTATCGGCTTCCAAAGCATCAATAGCTTCTGCAAGATTCCGCGGAAGCATTGTTACTTTCTGCTTATCCTCTTCTAAAAAATTTTTATCGTACGGTCCAAATCCTTCTTTCACCGGATCAATTTTATTTACAACGCCGTCAATTCCGGCAAGAAGCATTGCTGTTAAGCATAGATACGGATTCATAGTTGCATCGGGCGGACGGTATTCAAACCGTGTTTCATCGGGATTGTTAACATATTTGGGAATTCTAATTGCAGAAGCTCGGTTGCCTTGTCCGTAAGTCATTGCAACGGGCGCTTCAAAACCCGGGACTAAACGTTTGTAAGAATTTGTACTTGGATTTGTAAAAGCAGAAAGAGCCGGACCGTGTTTCAACATTCCGCCCATAAAAAATCTTCCAAGCTCATTCATGTTTCCGTATTCGCCTTTTTTGTAGAGTGCATTCTTTCCATTCTTGGTAAGAAACAAATGTAAATGCAAACCGTTGCCTGGTTGATGATACATCGGTTTAGGCATAAAAGTGATGAATAAATTTTTTTGTTGAGCAAAATTGAATAGAACATATTTTGCGGTTATAATATTATCAGCGGTTGTTAGCAGATCAGTAAAATAAGTTTCAATTTCCTGCTGTCCTCGTTCGCCCGTTTCATGATGATGATATTTAACTTTGATACCGAATTGCTGTAAAAGCTTTGTTGCATCATCACGGAAGTCGTCATAAAGATCAAAAGGATTAGCGGCATGATATGCACGTTTATAAAATTCTTCTTTATGTTCAACTCTGTAATAAGAGGTTGCGGTTCTTGTGTCGTACTCAACATTTGAAAAAATATAGAACTCAAATTCCGGTCCCCACCATGATTTATCGGCACCGGTAATTTTTTTCAATAATTGTTCTGCTTGATTTGCAAGAAATCTTCCGTCTTGAGTAAAGCGGGATCTTTTTGAATCGGTCAACATTATATTCGAATAAAAACTGAGCGTTGGTGCATCACGGAAAAGATCAATCACAGCTGTTTCCAAATCCGGAATTAAAATCATATCGCTGTTTTCAACTTTACGAAAACCAAAACTTGAACCGTCGAATCCAACTCCTTCTGAAATTAATTTATTCATAATATTATTATAGACAGGAAGAGAAATGTGATGCAGTCTTCCGGAAAGATCAATACACTTTAAATCAATAACCTCAATATTATTTTTCTTAATGATATTGTTGATTGACTGAATTGATTGCTTAGACATTTTAACCTCAAAAAAAAATATTTAATTATATAGACAAAAAAGCCCCCGTTTGATTGGGGGCTTTTCAATAAATTTATTAATTATTCAGCATTGTAATTAAGAGCTGCGATGCCGGGAAAAATTGCCGTTGTATCCAGCTCTTCTTCAATTCTTAATAACTGATTATACTTAGCAATGCGGTCTGTTCTGCTTGCTGAACCGGTTTTAATTTGTCCGCAATTAGTTGCAACAGCAAGATCAGCAATAGTAGTATCTTCCGTTTCACCTGAGCGGTGAGATATTACAGCAGTATAACTTGCTCTTTTTGCCATTTCAATTGCATCAAGTGTTTCCGTCAATGTACCGATCTGATTAACTTTAATTAGAATTGAGTTGGCAACACCTTTTTCAATTCCCTTGGCAAGATAATCTGTATTTGTAACAAAGAGATCATCGCCAACTAATTGAATTTTACTTCCAACTTTATCAGTAAGTAATTTCCAACCGTCCCAATCGAATTCTGCCATACCGTCTTCAAGTGAAATGATCGGATATTGTTTTATCCAGTTTACCCAGTAATCAACCATTTTTTCCGGAGCCATATAGGACTTATCGGATTTGAAAAAGTAGTAAGATTTCTTTTCATTATTCCACATTTCACTTGCTGCAGGATCGAGTGCAATAAAAATATCTTTACCGGGTTTATATCCGGCTTTTTCAATCGCTTCCAATATTACCGTAATCGCTTCTTCGTTTGACTTTAAGTTCGGTGCAAAACCGCCTTCATCACCAACGGCTGTGTTATAACCTTTTTTCTTCAAAACAGCTTTAAGGGAATGAAATGTTTCTGCGCCCATTCTTAATGCTTCAGCAAAAGATGGAGCTCCAACAGGCATTGCCATAAATTCCTGGAAGTCAACATTGTTATCTGCATGTTTGCCGCCATTCAAAATATTCATCATTGGAACCGGCAAAGTCCTTGCGCTTACTCCCCCGATGTAACGGTATAACGGAAGTCCCAAAGCTTCTGCCGATGCTTTTGCACAAGCTAACGATACACCAAGAACGGCGTTTGCACCAAGTTCCGATTTTGTCGGTGTGCCGTCAAGCTCACATAAGAAATTATCAATTGCTACTTGGTCAGTTGCATCAAAATCAATTAGTTCATCGGCAATTTTGTTATTCACATTTTCAACAGCTTTCTTAACGCCTTTTCCTAAATAGCGGGAATTATCACCATCACGTAATTCAACAGCTTCGTTTTCACCGGTTGATGCACCGCTTGGTATTGCCGCTCTACCAACTACTCCGCATTCCAAAGTAACTTCAACTTCTACCGTCGGGTTTCCTCTCGAATCTAGTATCTCTCTGCCCCAAATATCCACTATAGTCGTCATTAATAATCTCCAAAGTATTATAAAATTACGGTGTTCAAATTATAAAAAGAGACGAGGAAATTCAATTTTTAGAATTTGTTTGATTTTCCACACATTTGCTTAAATCGAAGTTTTGATTGATTCTATGAATGGTTATATTTCTTATAAGAATTCACAAGTTTTTAGAAGAAGAAAATCTTCGGCATTGAAAATATTGAGATTCTCTTTCCACAAAGGATTTGCCCCGGTAGCTCAGTGGATACCTGCCTTGCCTGACGGCAAGTCAAGGCAGGGAGCAGAGTTTAGAAATAACGATGGAAAAATATTTCATATATATTCTAAAAAGTTTGATACAAAATATTACGTACGTTGGCAGCACGAATGACTTGAACCGACGATTAAATGAACATAACTCAGGTAAATCAAAATTTACGAGCAGATTTAAACCTTGGCAGATAATTTATTTTGAAGAAACGACTTCACAAAAAGAAGCACTGAAACTTGAAAAATATTATAAGTCATCTGCCGGAAGGAAAAAAATAAAAGCTATTTTGAGCTAGATCTTTTACCCCGGTAGCTCAGTGGATAGAGCAAGAGTTTCCTAAACTCTGGGTCGGAGGTTCGATTCCTCTCCGGGGTACATAAAATCAGTACTATAAAGGAGCTTACATGAGAAGAATTATGGGAATTATTGTCTCAGCGTTAGTGGATATTGTTTGTTTCCTGCAAGGAAGTATTATTGTTGCTTATGCCCTTCTACATTTTAGCTATAAAATTGAAATTGTTAGAGGTGAAGGAATTAATCCGGTAGAGACCCAAAATGTTCCGGTAGCGATTGGCGGATACTACTTTTATTCCGATCAATATATAAAAGTAGCATTGATTGGTTTAGCTCTTATTATTACGGGTTTCTTAATGCGAAGCTGGAGAAAAAGTTATAACGATTAATTTTTTTGAACCAATTTTCAATTTCTGATTCTGTACTAAGAATTACAAATTTTTTATTTTTCAATTAATTTAAGGAATAGCTTAATGAACAAAAAAACCATCTCAATATTATGCTTTGTGTTCATAATATTAACAGTTGGCTCAATTACCTCTTTAGCACAATCTACATTTAAAGATTTTGGCTATAAGGGAGGATTACAGTTTAACGGTGTTTTGCCTACAACAGAATTCGAAAGTGATAACGGTTTAGCGCTTTCATCCTATCTTTTCAAAGGTTTTTTTAGATTTGAATTGAACAAAGATTGGCAGCTTGAAGCTAATGCCGGATTTGGTAAATTTAAAGGTGATGACTACAACAAGTCCACTTATGAAACATCTGTAATTCCAATCGAAGCAAGATTACTTTACACTCCATTCGAATTAGAAAATTGGAACCCGTACTTCTATGCCGGTTTAGGTTTACTTAATTACAGTGTAACAAAAAAGCCGGTTTCAGTCTCAGTTTTAGCCGTTGAAACAGATGGCTGGACATTAGGAATACCTGTTGGAGTAGGAACTGAAGTAAAATTATCAGATGAAGTAGCTTTAGATTTCAGCGTTGGTTACAACTGGACTACTACAGATAATTTGAATCACTACAGTATCAAAGGAACAAATGATGGTTACATTAACTTAGGCGTTGGAATATCATTATCAAATGAAAGCTTAAATACCGATAAAGACGGTGATGGATTAAGGAAAGGTGAAGAATTAGAACTCGGCACTGATCCTAACAACGCTGATACTGATGGTGACGGATTACAAGATGGTATGGAAGTAAAACAGTACAATACCGATCCTAAAAAAGCAGATACAGATGGCGATGGATTAAATGATGGTGAAGAAATTTCTCAGTATAAAACCAATCCACTCAAAGCAGATTCAGATAATGACGGTTTAAATGATGGTGATGAGTTAATGAAATACAAAACCAATCCTTTGAATCCTGATACTGACGGTGACGGCTTAAAAGACGGTGAAGAAGTAAATATGTTCAAAACAAATCCATCCAACGCCGACACAGACAATGATGGGTTAAAAGACGGTGAAGAAGTAATGAAGTATAAAACTGATCCGTTAAAAGCCGATACAGACGGAGGTACCATTAATGACGGAGTTGAAGTTAAGCGGGGAACAAATCCATTGGATCCGTCTGATGACGTACCACCAGCATTTGTTGAAAAAGAAAAAGCATTTGATAATGTTCATTTTGGATTCAACAAACACAACCTCACAAAATCAGAAAAGAAAATTCTTGATAATGCTTATGATGTTATGAGCAAACTCAACGAAGCAAAGGTCGCTTTAGCAGGCCATGCAGATGCAATTGGATCAGATAAATACAATCAGAAACTTTCTGAGAAGAGAGCGAAAATGGTAAAAGAATATCTAGTTAAGAAAGGTTTAAGTGAAGCTCAAATTACTGCGGAAGGTTTTGGAGAATCAAAACCTGTTGCATCGAATAAAACTGCCAAAGATAGAGCTAAGAATAGAAGAGTAGAAATTACAGCAAAATATATGGAACAGAATAAATAATAACCGGTATGAAAAAGCCCCGCATATGCGGGGCTTTTTTTTGAAACTAATTTATTTTTTTACAGCACTCCAATTACCTCTAGCATAACTTGCGTCCCATTTACCTGTACCGCTATCATAAGTCAGCGTGCCTTCTACAATTCCCATTTTTTGACCCAATGCAAATAAATCCGCTAATAATTTCCCATCCTTTGTAACATTACCTTTAATAGTAACCCCGTAAGTGTTCCCTTGGAAAAAAACATCTTTCGAAAAAGAAAAATCATTATTGGCAGAAATATTAAATTCAAAAACTTCATCTAGGTCTCCATTTAATTTTAATTCCCATTTACCTTCAAATGAGTCTTTATTGAATAAACTGCACGATGATAAAAAAAATAAACTGATAAAAAAGAAAAAAATAATTCTGAGCTTCATATTAACCTCTATTTTATTATTTCAGGATCCAGGCCATGTTCTTTGAATAAATTTTTATATTTTTTTAACACAACTTGCTTAAACTCATCAAGAATAGAAATAAACTGTACAAGTGATACATCGCCGCCAAATTTGAAATAATATTCTATCAATTGTTCAAGATAAATGTTAGTTAGCTTTGAGATAGCAACAAATGAATCCGATGTAACATGATCAAGTTTATATAGATTATCTAATTCTTCAGGTCGAATTAAATCTTCTTCATCAAGAACTGAAAAATCTTCTATTGTATTTTCAATTGCACTTCTTTGGGACCAAACACGCGCTAACTGTAACAAGACAGAAATAATTTCTCTTAATTTTTGTTCACGCAATAATTTTAGGTCGTCTAATGTCTTATCGTTTAGAGATTCTTTTATTGACATGATCTGATATTTATCTAAAATGTTAGATAATTTTTCGGAAGGTTCGGAACCAAGAACAATTTCTCTAAACTTTTGCTGAATGTTTTCTGTAAAAGCAATTTGTGCGTCGTTCAATATGTTGTTATTTGTCAGCAATTCAATAATTTCATCTTTATGCTCGGGATATTTACGAAGTAAAAATTCTTCTGTGTATTCGAAGTTCTCTGATGCGTTTGTAGGATCATCCATTAAACTAACAAGATACGATTTAAGTTTTAGAAGAATAATAAAAACATCAAATTGTTCTGAACCCATTAGAAACCTTTTACTAAAATTTATTCCGAATCGTTTAAGATTAATTCCCTCTACAAAATTATTATTAGCGCAACCGAGAAATAAATTATCAATCCAGTAACGTCTACAAGTGTTGCAACAAAAGGAGCAGACGATGCTGCAGGATCGAAACCTAGTTTTTTTATTATTAAAGGAAGCATAGAGCCCATTAATGTTCCCCACGTAACAACCCCGACTAAAGATAAACTTACGGTAATCATAAGTAAGAGCCACATTGAACCATACGAGCCGCCTAAATAATGCCAAGTTGTTATTCTTAACATTCCGATTAACGCTAAAATAATTCCTAAAATTAAACCTGTAATTATCTCTCTTCTAAAAATGAAAAACCAATTTTTTAAAGAAACTTCACCCAAAGCAAGAGCACGTATAACAAGAGTGGCGGCTTGAGAGCCTGAGTTACCTCCGCTGGAAATAATTAGTGGGACAAAAAGCGCTAATTGAACAACACGTTGAATCTCGGTCTCAAAAAAACTCATCGCAGTTGCCGTTAACATTTCACCTAAAAATAAAATACTTAACCAGCCTGCTCTTTTCTTTATCATACTTAATAATGAAATGTCGGGATATGGTTCATCCAATGCCTCAACACCGGCGATCTTTTGAATATCTTCCGTTGCTTCTTCTTCTGCAATATCTAACACGTCATCAACTGTAACGATCCCTACTAAAATCCCGCTTGAATCCGTTACTGGTAAAGCGGTTTTATCATATTTCTTAAAAACTTCTACTGCCCGTTCTTGATCATCATTAACAATTAATGAAACGAAATTAAAATCCATCAGCTCGCTTACTTTTTCTAAAAGGGGTGATAACAAAAATTCTCTAATTCTTATATCATCAATTAATATTCCTTTATCATCAATTACATAAACAACGTTTAATGTTTCGCTGTCTTTTCCATTGGTACGGATAAAATCCAAAGTTTGTTGAACTGTCCACGACTCTTTAACAGCTATATAATCCGGAGTCATCAAACGCCCAATACTATTTTCGGGATAACCGAGCAGCCGTTGAGAGATTTTTCTTTGTTCCGGAGACAAATATGTTAACATTTGTCTAACTACATTAGGCGGGACTTCTTCAAAAAGAGCAGTTCTATCGTCATCTGCCATTTCATTTAGAATGGAAGCAACATCTTCTTTGCCCAATAGTTGTATCAGATTTATCTGGGTGTCAACATCAAAATATTCAAAGACATCTGCGGCAAGATCTTTCGGGAGAAGTCGGAAAAAAATTGCTTGTTCATTTTCAGGTAATGATAAAAGAAGATCGGCAATATCGGTTGGAGTCCAATCTATTAAAACTTCTTTTAATTCCGTGAATTGTCTATTTGTTATTAAATCTATGATTTCAGGTTGAACAAGTTGAGAAATCATATTCACCTCCAGTATAGAAGGGTTGGTAGGAAAACAATTTTTTTATGCCGCAATCTAAAACAGTTTAGTTAAAATTCCGAAGGGAAATTTAAATATGAGTAAAAATATTTTTGAGATGGCGAAAAAATAAAAAAGCCGTTACTCTTTTTCAGAATAACGGCTTTAACTTTTTATCTAGTAATGAATTATTCTTCGGTGTGTGCCAGCCAGAATCCACCAATGGAATTCAATTGAGTATCGCCCCATACCTCGGCAAGAAGTACAAACCCGTCTCTGGAAACACCCGTTGCTCTGATATTATAACGAACTTGTGTTGCTCTCTCTGCATCAATTAAAGAAGGCATAATAATTACTTTCGGTTTTTTATCAAACGGTTTGTTGAAATTAACTTCATATTCAACAATTCTCTTTCCTTGATTAGCATGCAAAGTGTAATTAGGACTGTCTTTAGAATAAAAGAAAGTTCCGCTTTGAACTGATGATTGAGCATAGGAATTAGCACAAACAAACAATAATACTGTGATGACTGCTAGAAGTTTTTTCATAACATTTCTCCTCTTTGTTTGATGGATTCGTTAGAATTATCAAATTCTATTCTTAAATTCATAATTAAAGATCAAATTGTCAATTAAAGAATTTGATATTACATATAATCTATTTCACTCCTTTTGCATCAAGGAAAATGTTTCTTCTATTGTATGAGGCTTAAAACCGATTTCAGTTTCGGCTTTAATTGTAATTAATCCCGATTTTAACGGCCGGACAGCTTGTTGATTTAATTCTTTTGTCAGAATCGGAACAATTAATTTTTCGTCGAGACTAAAATATTTCGCTATTCTTAAAGTAAAATCAAAACGAGAGATCATCTCACGTCCGCCAATATTATATAGCCCTTCTTTCTTGAATTCTATTATTTTATCCAGGGCATCAACAAGATCATCAATATAAGTCGGGTTGCCTATTTGATCTGTTACGATTTGAATCCTCTCTCCATTTTGTAATGAGTTTATTACCCATTTTACAAAATCCGGGCGGCCGTATTTACTCGGCCCGTATAAAACATTCGAACGAACGATTGTATATCTAGTTCCGCTTATACGAATTGAATTTTCAGAAGCAAGTTTTGTCCTGCCGTAATAACCAATCGGATTGGGTTTATCATCTTCTGTGTAGGGTCCGTTTTTACCGTCAAAGATATAATCGGTAGAAAAATGAATTAGATGTGCATCAATCGTCCAGGAATATAGAGCAATATTTTCGACCCCACCTACATTTATTTTCCAAGCAGTTTCTCTTTCCGTTTCAGATCTATCTACATTAGTAAAGGCTGCTGTGTTAATAATTACATCGGGAAAGAAATTTAAAATTACTTGCTTTACCTGATCCTTTTGTGAAATATCTAATTGTTTGTATTGTACTTCCGGAATAAAAGATTTCTCTTCAGCAGAGACACACATTAACTCGACTTTATCGGACTTATTATAAAATTCGGTAATGCGTTGACCGAGCATTCCATTTGAACCGATAACCAAAATTCTTTTTTTTATTATATCGTTTTCAATCATTTAATTCGATTTCTGGATGTATTATTAAATCATTCCTCGATGCTGCAATTGCACCGGCTTTGTTGGCAGCATTTAATGAAACGGGAATATCATTTGTGGAAATATATGTATAAAAGAAGACCGCCCCAAAGATGTCTCCACAACCAATTTTATTTATTGAATTAATTTTTATTGCATCAACAATTAGATTTCTTGCTTCTCCATTAGACATGTAATAAACTTGAGCGCCTTTATTACCTTTTGTTACAATTAATATTTTTGGTCCTGATGATAAAATTTTATCTGTACTGTTAATTTCATTTTGGTTAGGAACTATAGTTTTAAGTTCGCTTTCGTTGCATTGTAAAATATCAATACAGGAAAGCCAATCGCTAACATTTGGAATATATCTGAATTCTCTTTTCATTTTATCACTTATACCTCGTGAAAGTGTATGTACATCAAAATAAATTTTGCCTTTGAATCTTTTACGTATATATTTTAATTGTTCTAATGAAATATCGGAACCGGTTATCATATTAATCAAAACACCGTCAAATTGATTCCAGTCTCTAATACCATTTAATGAAAGATTAGATGCTATATTTTTATAAATCTCTTCCCGTTCTGATTCACCAGATACTTTTAGAATAACCTCCGGTATGTTTATCAATTCATTTGTCCGGTCTAAATCTACTTTTGAATAAAGATTTTTAAATAGATGGAACGAATTTCTATTCCATCCGGTAAGAAGATAAATTTGATCGGTAGATTTTCTTATGGAATTAATTCCTATTGTTGAATAAAATATTCCCCCGGGATTAGATATTTTCTCATCTGCATCTTCAAAATGATCTATAATAGAGTGGCCGATTAGTATAATTTTCATTGATAAAAAATTAGCTTATTTTGAACTGTCTGTTATAATTTATTTGTTACGAAAATAAACAAGACTAATCTTATAAGTAATAGAGAAAATCCATGAAGATCGGAATTACATGTTATCCCACTTACGGTGGAAGCGGTGTTGTTGCAACAGAATTGGGTTTGGCATTAGCTGCATTGGGGCATCAAGTACATTTTATTAGCTATGCAATTCCGCATCGTCTTAATAAATTCTTTGAAAATGTTTTTTTCCACGAAGTAGAATTAAGTACTTATCCTTTATTTGAACATTCGCTTTATGATCTTGCTCTTACAAGTAAAATGTTGGAGGTAATTGATTTTGAAGAATTGGATTTGATGCATGTTCATTATGCAATTCCACACGCAGTGAGTGCTTATCTTGCCAGACAAGTTCTTAGAAGAACAAATAAGAATTTAAAATTTATTACTACTCTTCACGGTACTGATATAACTTTGGTTGGATTAGAGCCATCTTTTATGCCCCTCGTAAAATTTAGCATTGAAGAGAGCGATGGAGTTACCACAGTTTCCAGATTTCTTAAGGAAAAAACTCTTACTAATTATAATATCGAAAAAGATATCGAAGTGATCTATAATTTTATCGATATAGATAAATTCAAACCGGAACAGAGTGATTTATTTAGAAAACATATCGCTCCAAATGGTGAAAAAGTTTTAGTCCACACATCCAATTTCAGAATTGTAAAACGAGTTACTGATACAATTAGAGTTCTTGAAAAAGTAAAAAAAGAAGTCCCGGCTAAATTAGTTTTAGTTGGCGATGGACCAGACCGATCAGAATGCGAGCGACTTGCAAGGGAACTTGATATTCATAAAGATGTTGTTTTCTTGGGAAAACAAGACGGCTTAACAGAAATTTTAAATGCAGCAGATATATTTTTAATGCCATCGCAATCAGAAAGTTTTGGTTTATCTGCATTAGAAGCAATGTCGTGTGGTGTTCCTGTTGTAAGTTCATCTGTCGGCGGTTTACCTGAATTGAATATTCATAATGAAACCGGATACATTGCTGAGATTGGTGATATTGATAGAATGGCTAAGTATGTTATAGAACTTTTGACAAATGAGAAGAGATATAAATCGTTTTCAAAAAATTCCCGTGATCGCGCAGTAAAGAATTTTGATAAAAACTTAATTGTTCCTAAATACGTTGCGTATTACGAAAAGATTCTTAATTCATAGAGAATAAGAATTAAATGCTAACTGTTTTTCTTCCAATACTGTAATAAGTAAATCCTAATTCTTCCATTTTCTTTATTTCAAAAACATTCCGCCCATCAAAAATGATTGGCGATTTTAATTCAGTTTTTATGCGATTAAAATCCGGATTCCTAAACTCATTCCATTCAGTTAGAATTAATAATGCATCGGCATCTTTCAATATACTATACTGATCTTGAGTGTAATTGAGAATATCATCTAAATAAAATTTCGCATTTTCCATAGCGGCGGGATCGTAAGCTGAAACTTTAGCACCAAGCCGGATCAATTCTTTAATAATGTATATAGACGGGGCCTCGCGCATATCATCTGTGTTTGGTTTGAATGCTAATCCCCAGACTGCAAATTTTTTCCCTTTTATATTTCGGTCGAAATGCTTTAAGATTTTTTTAACAAGAATTAGTTTTTGAAGTTTGTTCGATTCATCAACAACTTTGAGAAGTCTGATTGGAGAATTATTGTCTTCGCTAGTTTTGATGAGCGCATTCACGTCTTTAGGAAAACAAGATCCACCGTAACCGATGCCAGGGAATAAAAATCTTTTTCCAATCCTTGTATCGGCACCCATTCCCTTGCGGACCATCTCAACATCAGCTCCAACAACCTCACAAAAATTTGCAAGTTCATTCATATAAGTTATACGCATAGCTAAGTATGAATTTGCAGCATACTTGGTTACTTCTGAGCTTTCGGGATTCATTTCGAAGATTGGATTACCTTGACGTACAAACGGTTCATACAATGTTCTCATTCGATCAAAAACTTTTTTCGAGTTTGCACCGACAATAATCCGATCCGGTTTCATAAAATCATCAACTGCAAATCCTTCGCGTAAAAATTCCGGATTAGATACTACTTCAAAATTATTTACTCCATGTTTTTCAATAATATTTGTAACCGCTTTTGATGTTCCAACAGTTACAGTGCTTTTATTGACTATAATTTTAAAATTCTTCGAAGCAGATCCTTTTAATATCTTTCCAATTTCATCGGCTACTGCAAATACATGTTTTAAGTCGGCAGAACCGTCTTCTCCTTGGGGGGTGGGAAGACAAAGTATAATAATATCAGATTCAAGAACAGCTTTTTTCAGATCATCTGTAAAGGTTAATCTTTTCTTCTCGATATTCCGGTGAAATAATATTTCCAAACCCGGTTCATAAATTGGAACTATTCCCTTTTTCAATTTCTCCAGTTTGTCTTTGTTATTATCAACACAGATAACATTATTTCCCATTTCAGCGAAACACGTTCCGCTTACTAGTCCTACGTACCCGGTTCCTATAACAGAAAGATTCATTACAACTCCTTAATTCAAAATTTAAAATCTTTTTCGATATCTATAAATCGTTTTGCTTTTAAATCTTTGGGCGATACAATCGGTTCATCTATTTTCCACTCAATCTTCAAATCCGAGTCATTATATAAAATTGCTCTCTCACTTTCTTTATTATATAATGCAGTGCATTTGTAACAAAAAAATGCAACATCTGATAGAACAGAAAATCCGTGGGCAAAACCAGGCGGGATCCAAAGTTGATTTTTATTTTCTTCACTCAATTCAGCAGCATAATATTTACCAAAAGTTGGCGAACCAAAACGTATATCAACTGCAACATCCAAAACTTTTCCCATTACAACACTGCATAATTTACCTTGCGCAAATTCTCCAATTTGATAATGCAGTCCCCGTACTGTACCTTTTATAGATTTAGAAATATTATCTTGAACGAACGTTTCATTAATTCCGCCGTTAGAAAATTTCTTTTTGTTAAATGATTCGAAGAAAAATCCGCGGTCGTCGGGATACACATCTGGTTTTACTAAAATTAATCTGTCAATAAATGTTTTTTCGAATTCCAATCTTAACCTCAAAATTTTGGATTTGAATGCCACTTCCAAGCTGTTTCTAAAATATCTTCTACTGAATATTTCGGAGACCATCCTAAAAGATTTTTTGCTTTCATATTATCTGCGACAAGTATAGCCGGATCCCCGATTCTTTTTGAAATAACTTCAAATGGAATTTCTTTTTTTGTAATCGCTTTTGCATTTTCAATAATCTCTAGAACAGAATTTCCTTTACCCGTTCCCAAATTAATAACATTTGATTTACCGCCATTGATCAAATATTCTAATGATTTCAAATGCGCATCAGCCAAATCATTTACATGAATATAATCCCTTATGCAAGTACCGTCTTTAGTATTATAATCGTTTCCATAAACAAAAACTTTTTGCCTTTTTGCAAGAGCCGTTTGTAATACAATTGGAATAAGATGCGGTTCCGGATTATGGCTTTCACCGATTAATCCCGATGGATCAGCTCCCGCCGCGTTGAAATATCTTAGCGAAATACTCTTGAGACCTGATGAAACTTCAAAATCTTTTAGCAAAGTTTCAATTATTAATTTTGTATTCGCATAGGGGTTAATCGGCTGCACAGGTTGATCTTCCGAGACCGGAATTTTGGAAGGGTTACCATAAATTGAACATGTTGATGAAAAAACAAAATTTTTCACTCCATTTTCTGCACAGAGTTTTATCAAGTTAAAGCTTCCTACAACATTGTTTTGATAATATCTGTCGGGATGTTCAACTGATTCACCTACGTAAGCAAAGGCAGCAAAATGAACAACCGCAGTCGGCATTTGAGTTTGTATGAAATAAGAAAGTGATCCCGCATCAAGCAGATCAATATCTTCAAAATGTATATTCTTTGGTACCGCTTCTCTGTGTCCTCTCGATAAGTTATCAAGAACAACCGGCTGATAACCACTCTCCGAAAGAAGTTTTACAAAATGCGAACCAATATATCCTGCACCGCCCGTGACGAGAACTTTCAATATTCCCTCATAGTTATAATTTAAAAATACAAAAATATTTATGTTTAAGAATTAGTGAATTAAGCGGGAAAAGTATATTCATACTAATAAAATGAAATTTTTCAATACATTTGTACTATTAATCACTCAATTGAAAATATTGATGAATATATACGTTTATACCGGTCCGGTTAAAAGCGGCAAGACTACTAAACTTATGCAATGGGCTTCAGATCAAAAAAATATTGATGGAATATTTCAACCGGTCGTAGATGGTAAAAGATGTATATATCATATTGGATCTCGGACCTTAAAAATGCTTGAAACACAATCTGAAAAATCTAATGAAGAGATATTGGAAATTGGTGAATATAAATTTCTTAAAAATACTTTCAGCTGGTGTCAAAAAATTTTAAAGGATTGTTTGAATAAAAACATCGAATGGTTAATCATTGATGAGGCTGGACCATTGGAACTTAAAGGAAAAGGATTAGAGCCCGGTATAACAGAATTGTTAAATTCAAAAAATAATTTTAGCGGAAATGTTGTAGTTGTTGTTAGAGACAGAATACTGATGAAGTTTATCAAGAACTACAGATTGGATGGCATTTATAAGCTATTCAATATTTAAAATTAGAGTAAGATAAAACTAAATTTACCTTACTCTTAATTACTTCAAAATAACATCATGTAAAAATTATTTGAGCGCCCGCTGATTTTTCATAAAATTGACCAACAGAAATAATATCATCAACTTCTGGACAAAAATCTTTTTTAGTTAAATGGAACATCTCTACCGTTGCTTTGCATGCATATATTTCGCAACCGGTGTCATGAATCATTGTAATAAATTCCCTAACAGGGGGGATATCTAATTTCTCCATTTCCTTTTTCATCATTCCGGTTGCAAACCACGACATTCCAGGGATTGCACCCATCCATGTTGGCAGACCGGGTCCAATTGCTGAAGGCACACACATTGCAGGATTGCCAACTGTAGCGACTTTAATTTTATCCATCTTTTTATCTATAACACCATGCAATCCAAAGAAAGTAAAAAATAATGTTACCTCAATTCCTTCCATTCGCGCACCGTTAGCCATAATTAATCCGGGATAAATTCCATCAAGAGATCCTTTTGAAACTACAATCGAAATTTTTTTAATTGATTCATCCATTTTTTATTTCTCCTTTTTTAAATACAACCTTTTGGTTTCGGTAAGCCGGCTATACGTGCGGCCTTCTTTGCAGGTCCTTTTGGAAAAAGTGCATAGAGTTCTTTAGTATCAACTCCGCTTTCTTTAGTCATTTTTCTGATTGAAGGTGCATCACCTTTTTCTGAAAATTCTTTTCTCATATAATTAATCACTGCCCAATGACGCTCTGTTAAATCTTCAATTCCTTCTTCAACAGCCACGGCTTTAGCTACATCTTTATTCCATTCATTAAGATTTGCCAGATTACCGTCAGCATCAAGCTCAATTATTTTACCGGCATATTCTTTAACTGCCATTTTGTTACTCCTTTAATTAATTGAATTGTTTAACAATTTATTTTCAGTTGAAATTTGTTGTTGCGGATTAGCAATATTTTTCAAGAATTGGATTGCGAATGCAATTCCTCTTTTAACTTCCGGCGTGTTTAATTCCTTAAATAATTTATATAATGACACGTCTTTACTAACTTCAATATCAAGTTGTTTATAAACATTGATTGCGTTGTTAACGGTATGAAGCATGTCTGGTTGTGTTAAATGTTTAATAGTATTTAGTATTGTAACAACATTATCGCCTAGTGCTTTTACATCTTCTTTACCGAAAGAAGTTACAACTCTATCAAAAACATTTTGAGATTCTTTGACGAACTCGAAATATCCTTTGCGGTCAAACTCATCCATCTTAGCCATGAAATCAATAAGATATTCTCTTATAAGCGGTGAAGCATCTTTCAAAAAATCCTTTGTGCTTTCCAATTGCTGAATTACTTTGCTTATTGTGTTAATATTTCTCAGCATGTATTTTCCAAAGTGCAAAATGTCTTTCGTATTTACGTGATCGTGTATTTGATCAAGTTCTTCAACGGCAGTTTCATAGAAATCTTTACCTACTCTCATCAAATCTTCTTTTAAGTCTTCAATTTCACTTCTGTGTTTTCGTTGAAGTTCTATTTCTTCAATAATAATATCGAGCTTTGAGTTAAGCTCATTTATTTGAATTTGTAAATTTTTCTCTTCCATTTAAAACCTCTTTCCTGCCATTGACATGTTGGCCTCAATCGGTAGTTCAACTCCTTTTAGTAGGAAATTCCAGTACATCCAGCGAAACATTATCTTTCCGTAGTGGTTCATTTTAGTTTCTTCCAGTAACGAAAAAGGGCCGACACCTGGGAGAGGAAATTTACCGGGCAAGGGTTCGGTATCGTAATTAAAATCGATTAAAATTCCTTTACCAAATCCGGATTCAATAAAACAATTTGCATGACCGTCAAATTTCGCTCTGGGTTCCAATCCTTCAATAACATCCATAAAATTTTCAAATAAAATATCTGCTTGAAAATGTGCTACCGAACCGGCTTTTGAACTCGGCAGGTTTGTTGCATCGCCAATTACAAAAATGTTGTTATAACCTTCTGCCATTAACGTATGTTTATCTGTTGGAATGAAATTAAGTTCATCGCCCATTTTGCTTCGAGCAATTACTTCATCACCTTTATTGGTAGGAATAGTTACCAGAACATCGAAATCAACTTCTTGCTCATCCCACGAAACAATTTTTTTATTTTCATTATTAACTCTTGCAATATTAAAATCGCTGATGAGCTTAATATTTTTTTTGCCTAAAAAGTCACCAAGAATATTTGATGCACGCGGCTTTGTGAATGCACCCGGAAGCGGGGTAACAAAATGAATATCAACCTTATCTCGTATCCCCCTATCGGTAAAATACCAATCCGCCAAGAAAGCAAACTCCAGGGGTGCGACAGGACACTTGATAGGCATCTCTGAAATATTAATTACAAGTTTACCGCCCTCCCAGTGTTTAAAGAAATTGGCTAATGCACATGCGCCTTCAACTGTGTAAAAATCAAAAATGTTTTTGTGCCAGAGACTATCTTTCATACCTTCGGTTTCAGTCGGATCAATTTTTGAGCCGGTCGCAATGATTAAATAATCGTAACCGAGGACCTGACCACTTTTAAGTATTACACGATTTTCTTTCGGTTCAATTTTTTCTATTTTGGATTTTATAACATTCGTACCAGAAGGGAAAAAATCTCTTTTCGGTTTAATTACATCTTTACATGTATAAATACCGAAAGGAATAAAAAGAAATCCAGGTTGATAGTAATGTGTTTCGTGCTGATCTACTATTGTTATTTGCCACTCATCTTTATTTAATACCGGATGAAGTTTGTTCAACATCATTGTGCCTGCTGTTCCTGCACCGAGAATTATAAGTTTTTTCATATAGGCATCTCTCACTAATTATTTTTTATCGTTGTTAATGATTTAATTTTTTCTTTTATACTGCTGCAATTGCCGAAAGAATTATAAACTTCACACTCTCTGCATTTTTTATCAACACAAATTGTATTTGGATGTTTGCTCTTCCAGCATGGCTCGCTGTGCTGATTATAAGCCGAACATATCTTTCTATTTTTGATAGTACAATTAATTATTTCCCAGCATGGAATTAATGAGTACATCATTTTAATTCCGTTAATGCTGATCTTTGACTCATTAATTGCATTTCGGATGCATTCAATTCTTTCAATATCAGTTTTCGAATAAAGTCTTTGCTTAGATTTTTTTTGAAAGGGAATTATCAAACCTTCACGTTCATACATTCTCATTGTATGAACAGAAATTTTGAGAAGTTTAGCTGCCGTACTAATTGTAAAAATCGGCTCGTTTTTAGAGATATTTAAGTTATTCATACTTTTTATCAAATAGTTGATATTTATAAATATCAACTTTGTTGCCAGAGATAAATCTGCATTTGGAGATTAAATTTGAATTGTTGTTAACAAAAAATTTTCATTTTCAAGAAAAAGGAAATTAAAATTCTTTGTTTCAGAAATAATAAGAATTGAAATCGTTTTTAGAATTGAGTAGATATATAAAAGCCGTTTCAAAATTGCTAATGAAACGGCCAAAAAATTAAAGTGCGGTAATTATTCGGCCTTTGCCTCAGCCGGTTTATAGATAAATGCAGTTACTACACCAAGTAATATCATTTGTATTGATCCATATATAAACCATTGTAATGCCAGCGTAAAAGGAACCGGATAAACTACGTTCTGGGCTATGGCCGCAGAGAAATTCATAAAGAGAGCAATATAGAATCCGTAACGGACTCCTTCCATCCATCCTTTGTTCTGATAACCTTTTGTGAAAATAAAGACAAAGAAAAATGAAAAAACTAAATCTGCTATCCACATTCTCCACATCATTGTTTCCATTTCTGCCATTGGGCGAAATGCTTTTGAGATTGTTTCTTGCATATAAGTTGATGCAAGTATTACACTGTGAATTAAATATCCGGTAACTTCCAAAAGGATAAAAACAGCAAGTACTGCAATAATTAGTTTTTTTGTGTTCATATAGAACCTCATTTAAGTTAATGATGCTGTTATTTAATCAATGATGGAGGAATTATTTTTATTAAATATTTAAGTACTTATTCCAAATTTTAAATAATCCATAAGTTGCTTGAACATCTTGCCCGCAGTAAATAGCAATATCTTTATTTCTTCCTGCTTTATAAAGTTCTTTAACTTCCATTCCGGTTATGCCTTTTGATTTAGGGGATTCGATACCGAAAGCATAGCAGTAAAAATCTAGATTAAATTTTTTTGTTAATCCATAAAAGGTCAGTTGTTCTAACAGGTCAATATGATGAGAAGAATCATATCTATATTTCATAAGATTTACGGTAGGCTTAATTTTTTTTAGCGCGGAACGAATCATAATAAAAGGAAGATCAAAATTTCTTCCGTTAAATGAAATTACTTTTTCTGCTTTCGAAATATATTTCCAAAAATATTTCAGCATTTCTTCTTCATCAAACGGTTTGTACTTAATTGTTTTTTCTTCAGAGCTCCATTCTTCATCTTTACATCCTTCATATAACACCAATGATTTTTCAGTTTCAGTATTCAACAAACCGATAGCAACAATCTTGGCAGTGTAAGGATATAAACTTATATATCTTTTAGCTTCTTCAACCAGTCCTTCTTTTTTAATCGGATCTTTTTCAGATTCAGTATATCTAAGAAGAAACTCTTTCTGAGAGTCTGAAAGTTTTTCGAACTCCATTCCAACAGTTTCAATATCAAAAACAAGGTTCATTTGCCCCCCAACTTTATTCTTGTTGTTAATAGAAACTAATGAAAAAAATATTGATTTAATAGAATTAAAATTTTTTTTTAGCTCCTTCTTAGCTTTGAAAATTAAGATTATTGATTATTTTGCAATAAATCAAAATTGAGAAAGGTATGCAGCCCAAAAACCGTGCTTTGTTCATTGATATGCTCAAAGGCCTTGCACTTATTATTATGGTCGAGGTGCATGTTGTTAATTCTATGCTTTTACCGTCTCTTAAAGAATCATGGTGGTTTCCATCATTAAATTTCATCAATGGTTTAGTTGCACCATCGTTTAGTTTCGCATCGGGAATGGTATTTGTGCTTTCATTACAAAAAGGTGTTGATCAATTAAGGACTTTCGGAAAAGAATTTTGGCGTAAATTATCCAGAGTGGGATTAATATTTTTCGTGGGGTATTCTCTTCATCTTCCATACTACTCATTAACAAAAATTCTTAACAATCAAACACGGCAAAATCTCAACAGTTTATTTACAGTGGATATCCTTCAAATTATTTCTACCGGATTAATTGTTTTATTGCTTGCCAGAATATTTATCAAATCCGAAAAACGATTCTATAATTTCATGTTAGTATTAACAGCAATTATTTTAATTGTCAGTCCCTTGATGTGGCAAATAGATTTTGCAAATTATTTACCGTTATTCTTTGCTAATTATTTTAATAAAATGCACGGCTCACTCTTTCCGGTTTTTCCATGGTGGGCATTTGTTTTTAGCGGTGCTTACGTAGCCAAATTTTACCTTGAAGCTAAACAAAGTAATTCCGAAAAAGCATTTGCGAGAAAAATAATAATCACTGGTTGTATGTTTTATCTATCGAGTGTTTTGATTATGTATGTTTTTTTTCCGCAGGCATTAGCTAAGATAATTCCGAATCCTTTTTTCTTTCTAGAAAGATTCGGATTGATTCTTTTATTCCTAGGAGTATTTTGGTTTTATCTCAACAAAAAAGAAAATTACACTTCATTGATCTTAGATGTAAGCCGCGAATCGCTTTTAGTCTATTGGGTGCATTTACAATTAATCTACAGAGAACTCTTTTGGGGGAAAAGTCTTATTGGTATTTCTCAAACTAATTACAATGCACTTCAATGTTTAATGGTAACTGCAATTTTAATTGTGTTAATGTTAATAATGGCTAAGGTGTGGGGCAACATGAAAAGGAACTACCCCATTTATTGCAAATGGGTTACAGCGGCAGTTTTAATTATTGGAACTGTAATATTTATTATACGTTAGTTGATCTTTGAATAATAACATTTTTCTCAAATTTCTGAACAGCATCATAGAATTCTTGCGGTAATGGTAACGATTTATTATTACGTCGATCTATATGAACAACCACCCCACCACCTTTTGCTATTATAGTTTTAGTGGAAGTTTTTTCTATTATGTGTCTGAAACCGAAACTTGAATTTTTGACAAATTCCACTCGTGTATAAATATTTAGTTCATCATCAAGTTGTGCTGATCTTATATAATCACATTCATTATGGACCATTATGAAAAAAGAATACCCTTCTAAAATTTCTTTCAGGCGATAATTCTTTTTAATGTCTTGCATATATTTTATTCGTGCATCTTCAAAGTAGTTAAAGTAAACGGCATTGTTACAAACTCCAAGCATATCAACTTCATGAAATTTTACTACTTCTATTATTTTGTGTTTATAGTTTGAGATTTCCATTTAATCCTCTAGAACTTCTTGCTCTTAATCATAATCTTGCTCTTTTAAAAACGATCAAGAGCATGATCAAGAGTAAGAGCATGAAGGATTTATAAAATGATTTGTCCTATTATCTTTACAGCTTGCTCTATATCTTCAAACGAAACGTCCATATGTGTAACCGCTCTAATTATACCAACTTTTCCGGTCCCCAGGTATAAGCCATTATCCCTACATTTAGTTAAGAAATCATCAGCAGATAATTTTTTAGGTGTAAGCATAATAATATTTGTTTGAACACATTCAGTATCAACAAAAAGATTTGGTAATTGCGAAAGTTTATTCGAAAACAATTTTGCTTTATCGTGATCTTCTTTCAACCGTGGAATATTATTTTTAAGTGCGTACAATCCGGCTGCGGCAAGAATTCCTACTTGACGCATTCCACCGCCCCAGCCTTTACGTACTCGGTAAGCTTGTTTAATAAAATCTTTTGATCCTGCTATCATTGATCCGATTGGTGCACCCAGGCCCTTGGAGAGACAGCAAGATACAGAATCAAAATGTTTGGCATATTCTGCGGGAGAAATTCCGGTTACAACAGATGCATTCCAAATTCTTGCACCATCAAGATGAAAAAAAAGATTATATTTTTTTGCCAGCACACTTAGAGATTTAATATTTTCAATCGGATTAATTGTTCCCCCGGCGCGATTGTGTGTGTTTTCAACTTCAATTACTTTTGTTCGCGCCATATAATATGCACTCTCGGGACGGATCAATGATTCAACTTGTTCAGGTGTAAACACACCCCGAACGCCATCCACCAAACTTAATTGTAATCCACTTAAAGCAGCAGGCGATCCGGATTCGTATTGAAAGATGTGAGCATCTTTTTCGCAGATAACTTCATCGCCGGGTTGTGTTAAAACATTTAAGCAAATTTGATTTCCCATAACTCCGCTGGGAACATAAAGTGCAGCTTCTTTGCCTAATAGTTCTGCTGCATATTTTTCAAGTTCATTTGTCGTCGGGTCTTCTTTGTAAACATCATCCCCAACTTCAGCATTGCACATTGCTTTGCGCATTGCTTCGGATGGCTTAGTAACCGTATCGCTTCTTAAATCAATAATTTTTTTCATGATTGTTTTTTCATTTTTATGGATAATCTTTTTAAGATAAAGATCATAATTGTAACAATAGAAATAAAAGAAGAGAACAAAGGAAATATCCAAGGGAAGCGAGAATAAAAAGTTTGTCCTTCGTTAATAATCACATCACCTACAAGTATGTCCCGGGTATACAGTTTTGTAGATGCTAATGTATTACCCAGCGGATCAATGATACAACTAATTCCACCGTTAGCGGCACGAATAACAGATTTTCTATTTTCAACGGCACGCAATACCGAAATCTCTTTATGCTGAAACGGTCCGCTTGAATATCCGTACCAACTGTCATTTGTAACAACAGTAATTAAGTCAGCTCCTTTTTGTATGAATCCGGCAACAAATTCCGGATATATAGACTCAATGCAGACCACACCGGCAATCTTTACAATAGAATTATTGGTTTCGTTTAGATTAAACACAACCTGATCCTTACCAACATTCCAACTGGAAATACCTACTTCCCATTTTATAAAATCACCGAGAAAAGGTAACTGTTCAACGAAAGGAACATGTTCTCCAAACGGAACGAGTTTTATCTTTCCATACTTTTCAACTTTTGGTGAATTCGGCATAAACAACAAAATTGAATTATAAGAAGTATATGATGTTCCACTTCGGGTTTCTTTGGCATCTTTTGGTGCTTCGTTTTTATTGAAATAAAAATTAGCATCCGGCATTCCGGTCATCAAAAAAATATTATTCATTGTAACGAATTGATGAATTCTGCTAACTTCGAAATCATAATTACCGGAGAGCAGATAAACCGGCAAAGCAGATTCCGGCCAAACAATTAATTTTGCACCTTTTGCAATTGCCTTCTCAGACAACTTAATATAAATATCAAGTTGAGCATCTAAATTTCCGGCTTGCCATTTAGACCATGGATTTAAATTAGGTTGAACTAAACCGACTTTTATTTTTTTATTTGATTCTTGGAAATTGTTAAGTCTTATAAAACCATAAGCAATTACAAAAAGAAAAATTATGAGTGCAGTTGACAAAAATTTATAATTTAGTTTCTTATTTGATTTGAATTCTTTTATAAAGAGATAAAGAAAAATATTTATGAATAAAATGATCAGTGAAAGCCCGTAGACCCCGACAATATCTGAAATCTGTATAAAGTGTCTAAAGTACGGTGTACTGTTACCAAGCGTAAGCCATGGAAAACGTAGATCGGTTAAGCTGTATAAGAATTCAAAAAAAACCCAATAGAATGGGAAAAGAAAAAGTGCTGCTTTTTTCCCAAAAGATTTTTTAGAAAAATGGTAAAGCGTTGTAATGATCAGATAAAAAAGCGGATTGAAAAATAAAAGTACCGCACCGGAGATCATAAGAAATGTATCGGCTTCTTTTGTCCAGCTTCCTACCCAATACAGCGTTATTAAATTGAAGAAGAAAAGAGTGTAATAAGTAAACCGGTTAGCTGATAACAATGTTTCCCTTTTTTCTATTACCAACAGAAAGGGTATTAACGAAACAAAACTTAGAAATGGTAAAGGTATTGGCGGGTAAGATAACCCAAGTAAGATTCCGCTTAATAATCCAAGTAATAAATCTCTATTGCGTTCTTTTTTTTGATTTGGAGTTAGAGACACTATGTATTTCTTGAAAAATATCATTTACCCTTTTTCTTTTTCATCAAAAATCTAACCAAAACAATAATTATTATTACGGCAGTTATAGCAAGAATGATCCGAGAATATTCAGAAAGATATTTATCAACTAATTCAAGATTGTTCCCAAGTTGAATTCCGAGAAAGATCAAAATAGCATTCCACACAAATGAACTGACACCGGCATAAATAAATGTACGCATTGGTTTTAATTTGTGAACACCTGAAAAGAAACTAACGACAGCGCGTGTACCGGGGAGAAATCTGTTAATAAGAATAATATTGTAACCGTATTTGTGAAAAAAACGATCGGCTTTAGCAAGTGATTCTTGTTTAATAAATTTAAATTTGCCTGAGCGTAAAACTCTTTCGCCAAAAAATTCGCCAATTAGATACATTACTATAAAACCAATTGCACTTCCAACACTTGTCAGTAAAAGAATTGGAATAAATCCCAAAGTAGATTTCGAAATTAACGTTGCCCCCACAAGAAGTATAAAATCACTTGGCGATGGTGGAAATATATTTTCTATAAATGCGAAAAAGAAAAGCACAACATAAATTAATGCGGGATCTAAAGTGCTGATATAAGAGATGATTTCCTGAAGCATTATTTATCTTGCTTGTTTAGTAGAACAGCAGCTTGTGCGGCACAACCTTCTTCATGTCCAACAAAACCTAAACCTTCGGTTGTCGTAGCTTTCACAGAGATTTGATCTACTGTAATATTCAAAATGTTTGCAATTACTTTTCTCATTTCCGGAATGAACGGTGCAAGTTTTGGTCTCTCAAGAAGAATGGTAGAATCAACATTTCCAATTTCGTAATGAAAATCTTTCATGAGATAATAAACATGATTTAACAATTCTTTGCTGTCCGCATTTTTATATTTTGAATCGGTATCGGGAAAATGAATGCCGATATCTCCGAGAGCAAGTGCACCAAGTATAGCATCACATATTGCGTGGAGAAGAACATCCGCATCGGAATGCCCAAGTAATCCTTTTGTATGAGGAATTTCTACACCGCCTAAAATTAATTTGCGATTGTCTGCAAATTTGTGAACATCATATCCGAATCCGATTTTATGTTGTAAGTTCAATATCTTATCTCAAATTTTGTGAATTCATTTTTTGGTTCGCTCCATTTGATCGAAGCATTTTTTATATCCGCATGTCTTGGGCCAATTTTTATTTTTTTGTATAACTCTTCTATCATTGCAAGTTCACCTTCTACTACTGTGTAAACCTCTCCGCTATATAAATTCTGTGTAAATCCTTTTAACAAAAGTTGCTCAGCATTCCTTGCAACAAAATATCTAAACCCGACACCCTGAACAAATCCGTTAACAATTATTTCAGCCCGTTGAATTACCATTTTTCATAAACAATGTATCATATAGTTCTGATATAATTAAACCTGTAAATATTATTCCGGCACCGATATAACCCAAATTAGTAATTTCTTCATGTAATAAAAAGAATGTAATAATTGCAGCAAAGACCGGTTCTAGTGAAAATATTATACCTGCTTTTGTAGGACTAATTAATTTTTGATATTTTGTTTGCATCACCGTTGTGATTAATGTGGTGAATATTGAAGTATATAAAAGACCAACCAACAGATTATTGGTAAATTCAATTCGAATTTTTTCAACTCCCGAAAATGAAGTGATAAATGCTGCAATGAAAGCTAGGATTGAAGTAACAACCACTTGTATAATTACCATCATCCAGAGATTGTAACGTTTTGTAAAAAGATCAATATAAATTATGTAAAATGCAAAGAAGAGCGCACTGATTAATGTAAGAAAATCTCCGATCGTAAAATTATCCTTAAATTCTTGAAAGATTGAAAATATAGACTTGCTGTTACTGGAAAGAAAGAAAATTCCGGTAAAAACTAGTATTACTCCTATAATCGCCCCGTTATTAGGTTTCCTTTTTTCAATTATTATTTGAAGAAAAGGCACAATGATAACTGTAGAGCCCGTAAGAAAACCGGATTTAGTTGCTGATGTATATTTTAGGCCAAATGTTTGAGTAGCGAATTCCCCGAATAAAAATAAACCGAGAATTGATCCGGCTATAATTACTTCCTTAGAAAATTCTTTCCTTAATTTTAGAAATACCGGAATTAATAAAATACTTACAATGGAAAACCTTATAGCTACAAAAAGCATTGTTGAAACATCGTGTATGGATAATTTTACAATCGCAAATGTAGCTCCCCAAAGCAAAGTAACAACCAGCATTGCGCCTTCGCCTAAAAATCTGCCTTTTGTTTTTTGAGATGAGTTATTCATTATCGGTAGTATAACCGAAATTTTTTAACATGTTTGGATTAGAACGCCATTTTTCGCGGACTTTTACACGTAGCTCCAAATAAACTTCTCGCTGTAAAAAATTTTCAATTTCTTTACGTGCAGACTGTCCAAGATTTTTTATTGATTCGCCTTTAGCGCCAAGTATGATCGGTTTTTGAGTTTCTTTTTCCACAACAATTTCTGCACTTATAAAATCTTTTGCGTTTTCCCGCTCCTTAAATTCCGCAATTAAAACTTCTGTGCTATATGGAATTTCATCTCTATATCTTTCAAAAACTTTTTCACGAATAATTTCAGTAACAAAGAAGCGTTCGTTTTCATCGGTGATTTGGTCTTCGGGAAAATATTTGGGGTGTTCCGGCAGAAGTTCTACAATTGCTTCAATTACAGTTTCAAGATTGAATCCTTCTTTTGCCGAGATTGGAATTACTTTTTCAAAATTACTCTCCTTGGAATATTGGTTAATTAATTTTTCAATCTCCGGTTGATTAGAGAGGTCAATCTTATTCAACAGTAAAATCTTTCTTGTATTGCTTTCTTTAAGAACTTGTTTAACTCGCTCATCAGAAAAAGTTTTTGAGCCGCCGGGATCAGTATCAACGTCGACCATAACTAGAATTACATCCGAATCTTTTACCGATTGAAAAACATATTCAAGCATTCTTTCTTGAAGCAAATATTCCGGATTAAGAATGCCGGGGGTATCAAGAAAAATTATCTGATAGTCATTTGTATTTAAGATTCCTAGAATCCGTTTGCGTGTGGTTTGAGGTTTATTCGTAATTATAGAAAGACGTTCGCCAATCAACGCGTTCATCAATGTTGATTTACCAACATTTGGTTTACCAATAATTGAAACAAATCCGGATCTAATAGACATAATTATTTATTTTATTGTGGATGTGAAAATATCGAAAGTATCGCTGATACGCTAATTGAGGATTGAGGTAGAGACGTGATTCATCACGTCTCCAAACTGAGACTCGATAAATCGAGTCTCTACATTAGGTAATACTTTTCAACTTGTTCTTAAAACTCTTATGCGCTTCAAAAGTTAAATAAGCTGTTATTAATAAAATTAATGTCAATATCGAAACCACTAATAGCACATTTTTATTTGAGAAGAAATTTTGAAATTCAATTAAGTTCTTGCCAATTAACTCTTTTGCTTTATCAACATACGGAACCGCAGTTAATTGATCGTTTCCATTATCTATAGGTTTAAACGCTGCTACAATAATTCCTAAAACTCCTATAGAGAAAAGAGTAATAATTGTTACAAAGAAGTAACTAACCTTTGGCTTAACTGCTTTAGAAGCACTTGAGATTGCTTTCATAACCTTTTCGGTAATGCTTATTGGTGCCTGTTCAACTTCCATTTGTTTCAATGAACTATCAACAAGCAGTAATGCTTTCAATCTCGCCAGAGCTTCATCATTTTTTTCAATTTCATTTTTCACTTCAGCAAGTTCAAATGGTTCTAACTCGCCGTCAATATATTTATTTAAAATTTCATCGGTTAACTTGTTCATAACATTTCCTCCTGATAGTTATGCTTGAGAAGTAAATCCTTCAAAGCATTACGTGAACGATGTAATAAAACTTTTGTATTTACCAAAGATGTCCCCATCACCTGGCTAATTTCATTCAGCGAAAGTCCGTCCATATAAAATAGTATAACAACAAGAGCCCCGCGGACTGGGAGTTTATCTACCATTTTCAAAATATATTGCCGTACATTTTCTGTTGTACCGTAAATTTCATTATCATAATTGCCAAGATCAAATTCTTCATCAATCGAACTCATCTCTTGTTCTATTTTTCTTTTCTTAGAAGACAACACAGTTAAACCTGTATTGAAAACTATTTTGTACAACCAAGTTGAGAACTGTGCATCTTTGCGAAAATCTTTTAAACCATTAAATGTTTTTAAGAAACTGTCTTGAAGCGCTTCCTCGGCATCCTGCTCGTTTTTCAAAATCCTTTTTAATAAGGAAAACGCTCTGTCTTTATATCTATTTATCAGAAGGGAAAAATCAGATGCATTTCCTCTTTTAATAGACTCTATAATTTCTATATCGCTTAGGTGTCTCATTACTACATTAGACTATTATCTTTCTTCCAAGGTTACAAAGAAAAAGCCCATCACCACCCTTCCCTTCTCGCCTCGCTCCGGCGGTCGAGTCGGAGCGGGAGGGAAGGGCTTTTAATGCACGGTATTGGTAAATAATTCTACGTCTTTGATAAAAAATAATTAACTCTAAACAATCTTTAGGAAATCTATCCGATTAAATACAAAATTATATGTAACCTTTTAGCTGCTAAACCTTGTCCAAAGAAGTGAGATAAATAATTCTCTGTTTAAGATAAGTGAATCATTACTTAAGAAAAACAAAAATTAGTTGTAACCTTTTAGAAAAATTTTAGTCACAAGTAATAAATAATCAAGGAGGTATAAAATGCATGGTGAACAATTTATTCCTATCGTAATGTTTTTAGTTATCGGTATTGTATGGGTATCGTATATTTTTTACCGGTCTAAAGAAAAACAGATGATGATTGAGAAAGGGCTATCTTACGAGCAAATGGTTGAGCTGTTAAGAACAAAACGCGATCCTTTTCTTTTATTAAAGTTAGGAGTTCTAACATTATTTGTCGGACTAGGTTTGGGTGCCGGATTTTTATTTAGCAACTGGACCGGTTACGAAGAATGGATACCATTTTGTATCGTAACAATGACAGGTCTGGGATTTGTTGGAGCTTTTCTTTTAACAAGAAAATTAAAAAACGGAAACGGAAATTAATTTTGTAAAATATTCTGTACTACTTTTACAAAAAAAGAGACGTTCATTAGAACGTCTCTGCATTTTAAATCAAGCTAACTCGTGTTCTTCAAGCCAATGTTGAGTATCAATTGCTGCCATACATCCGCTTCCCGCGGCAGTTACAGCTTGTCTGTAAGTTTTATCGGCAACATCACCGGCAGCAAAAACCCCTTCAATGTTTGTCTTAGTTGTTCCAGGCTTTACAATCAAATATCCGGTCTCGTCCATATCAAGAATACCTTTGAAGAGCGAGGTGTTGGGTTGATGGCCTATTCCCATAAAAATTCCGTCTGCCGAAACTTTCCATGTAGAACCATCTTTTGTGTTTTTAAGAAGCGCCCCGGTTACAAATTTTTTACCGTCTTCTTCTTTACCCAGCACTTCTTTAATAACTGCGTTTGTTATGAATTTGATTTTAGGATTTTTCTTTGCACGGTCATACATAATCTTTGATGCGCGGAATTCATCACGGCGGTGAATAATTGAGACTTCAGATGCAAACTTTGTTAGATAATTTGCTTCTTCCATTGCAGTATCGCCACCGCCTACAACTAAAACTTTCAAACCTTTGAAAAAGAAACCATCGCAAGTTGCGCAAGCTGAAACACCATAACCCATATATTTTGTTTCACTATCAATGTTAAGCAATTTTACCGAAGCACCGGTAGAAATAATAACTGCATCTGCAGTATATGTTTCGTTTTCGGATCTAATTACAAATGGTCGCTTTGAAAAATCAACTTCAGTTATGTTCTTAAAAAAGCATTGTGCACCAAACCTCTGAACCTGTTTACGCATAATGTCCATTAATTCCGGACCTTGAATTCCATGTTCAAAGCCTGGATAGTTTTCAACTTCTGTTGTAATTGTTAATTGCCCGCCCGGCTGCATACCTTCAAAGACAACAGGATTTAGATTCGCACGTGATGTATAAAGTGCTGCCGTTAATCCTGCCGGACCCGATCCTATTATTATTACTTTATAATGATTATTTGACATTAGTTAATCTCCAAATTTTACAATACAAAATTACCTAAATGTGATCAATTTTTATAATGATTAGATGGAATTATTCTGAATTGGATTCTACTAATGAATTGAATTACCTGCTTTCATTAAGAATTCAGCATTACGCTTAATGCCGTTCAATTTAGCACGTTTGATGGGACTTGTTTCAAATCGTTTTTTGAATTCTTCAGAATTCATATTAATAACTTCTTGAAGAGCGATTTCCTTATTTCCATTCGGTTCAAAATTTCTTTCTCGTGTTTGAGTCGGGAATTTTTTATTCCACGGGCAAACATCCTGGCAAATATCACAGCCAAACAGCCAGTTATCAAATTGATTTTTCAATCCGTCGGAAATTTCTCCTTTATTTTCAATAGTTAGAAAAGAAATGCATCTGTTGGCATCAACTACATACTCGTCAACAATTGCTTTAGTCGGACAAGCATCAAGGCAAGCTCTGCATGAACCGCAAAAATCTTCTATCGGTCTATTATAATTAAATTCTTGATTACAAATAATTGTTGCTAAAAAAATCCAGCTTCCCATTTCTCTTGTAATAACATTTGTATGTTTTCCCAACCAGCCAATCCCTGAACGGACTGCCCATGCTTTATCCATTACCGGACCTGTATCAACATACGTAAGACAATTAAAAGAAGGATCAATTTCTTTAAGTCTTTCTTCAAGAATTTCCAACTTTTCCCAAATTATTAGATGATAATCTTTTCCCCAAGCATAACGGGATACTTTTCCAAAACCTTTTTCATTAGAGTATTGATGATCGGTAAAATAATTCATAGCGAGTGATATCACACTTTTAGCGTTGGGAAAAATATTGTTTACATCTAGTCGTTTTTCAAAATTGCGCTCCATATAATCCATAGAAGCATGAAATCCTTTATCTAACCATGTCTTTAATTTTTCTGTTTCGTTTTGAAGAGGATCAGCTTTCGCAAAACCAATAAGATCGAATCCTAATTCCTTTGCTTTTTCTATTACTCTTTGGTTAGTTAGTTCCATTCTTTGAGTGCCTTAGTTACTTAGAATTAATAATCTTTTCTTCTTCCCTTTCCTTATCACCATCTTAATTCCCTTTTTAAAACTTTTACATAAATATCATCTTCAATAACCTTTACTTCATAAGAATCTAAACCCTTAATTCCATGAGGAACTTTTCCCGTTTTCAAATTAAACTGCCAGCCGTGAGAAGGACATGTAACTTTTCCGTCTTCAATAAATCCATCGTAAATGATTGCCGCTTTTTGGTGAATGCAAACATTGTTTAATGCATAAATTTGCCCGTCAACTTTAAATAAAGCAACGTCAACATCATCAACAAAGAAATGTCTTCCTATTTTTTCTTTGAGATCCGAGTTTTTGCAAACTTTAATAAATCCATCATTCTTTTTCATTAAATCATCTCGGTAAAAATTTGTTCAATAGAAAATTTCCCTTGCGATTCAGCAACAGTGGCCATTATTACTTCCGGGTCATGTTCGAAAAACAATTTCCAATTTTGTTCGATTGCTAAAGGAAGAATTTTTTTCTTTTCCTGTACGGTAATAATCGGCCGAAGATCGTAGCTCATTACGTATGGAATTGGGATGTGGGAAGTGAACGGGAAAAGATCACCGCAATAAAGAACCGTGTTTGAACTATCATGAACTTTGATCATTTGCTGAAAAGATGTATGTCCGTTGATAGTAATTAATTCAATCTCATCATCAAATTGGATTTCGCCGTCAATAAAGTTTAATAACCCTTCTTCATGCAACGGTAAAAACCTGTTTTGAATAAAACTTCCTCTATCACGATCGGTAGGATTTAATGCCCACTCAAAATGTTTCTTCTGAACATAGTATTTTGCATTTGGAAAAGTTGGAATCCACTTACCGTCTTTTAAGTAGGTAGAGCCTCCGGTATGATCAAAATGAAGGTGAGTTAAAAGAACATCCGTAATCTCGTCTGTTTTGATATTATGTTTATTGAATGAATTTGACATAGTGTTTTCAGATTGATCCAGCCGGTAGTTTCTAATGAATTTTTCATCCCAGTCAGAGCCAATCCCTGTATCAATTAATATTTTGCGTGAATCACTTACGAGAAGCAAGTTTCGGGCATGAAGAGAAACTCTATTCTGTTCATCAGCTGGATTAAATTTACTCCAGAGCGGTTTGGGAATTATTCCGAACATTGCACCGCCGTCCAATCCGAAAACACCGGTTTCTATTACTTTTAATTCATACTTACCGATTTTCATTTTTGATCTTTATCTTTATTTTATGATTGATATCTTTAAGTTACAAATAACTAAGGAAATTTTATGGTTAACAATCTCATTAGAAGATTCGTTCATCACCTGCCGCAATCATTATACAACATACTTTTTATTGTTCTATTGTTAGATTGTTTAACCGCAACAACAAATTATTCTCAACCAATACAAAATAATGAATTAAAGATAATGACTTTTAATATCCGTTATGGAACAGCTAATGACGGTGAAAACAGTTGGATGTATCGAAAAGATAATGTTGTTGAAACAATCATGAATTTTAATCCTGCTCTATTCGGATTGCAGGAAGCTCTTCAACTTCAAATAGATGAAATTCTAAAACAGATGTCAAATTATACTTACATTGGTGCTGGACGTGACGATGGAAAATCTGCCGGGGAATACTCTTGCATCTTTTATTTTAAAAACCGCTTTGATGTTGATTCATCCGGTACATTTTGGTTTTCAGATACACCAAATATTGTAGCATCAAAAAGCTGGGGAAATAATATTACTCGAATTTGTACGTGGGTTTTATTTCGAGATAAGATTTCAAAAAAATTATTTTACATGTTTAATGTTCATCTCGATCATGAATCTCAACCATCAAGGGAGAAAAGTGCTGAACTTCTTGTAAAGAAAATTAACCAAAAAACTTTACCGATTATTTTAACCGGGGATTTTAACTGTGGTGACGATAATGCGGCTATCAAAACTATTCTTGAAAACGGATTGATTGATTCTTATCGGAAACTCCATGAAAAGAAACCGGATGAAGGAACATTTAATTCATTTAAGGGCGAAACAAACGGTGATAAAATTGATTTTATTTTTGTTACAAAGGAATTTGAAATAAAAAGATCAGAGATTATTAGAACAAATTTTAACGGCAAGTTTCCTTCAGATCACTTTCCGGTAACTACTATTTTAAAGCTCACTGAATAAATTTCTATCCTGTTAATAATATAAAAATAGGCGGCTCCACAGCCGCCTATTAAAAAATCTTAAAAGCTAAACGTTCGCTTCGACGAGTCGAAGACGAGGGGAGTTAAAAAAGCTATCTGCCTAAACCATCCAAATATTCTTTTCTTTTCATCAAAGTGTCTTTATCTTCAACATGTTTTGGATCAGGTACGCAGCAATCTACAGGGCAAACTGCCGCACATTGAGGTTCATCGTGGAATCCGACACACTCGGTACATTTATCGGGAACGATATAGAAAAAATCTTTTGAGAAAAATCCATCTGCACCGGAAGGAGCTGGTTGACCTTCTCCGTAACTTTTGCCTGCAAGTTTCCATTCTGCACCGCCTTCATAAATAGCAGTATTTGGACATTCCGGTTCACATGCGCCACAGTTGATACATTCGTCAGTTATCCTGATTGCCATAATTGGCCTCCTTATTTATTTAAAAATTTAACCGTTGAGTTTAATCTTAGGAAATTTGTTCTAAAACATTTGCGGGTCTTGTTCAGAAAAAAAATCATTTAACTCTTGGATTATGAATTCTACTATTCTAAACCTTTAGAAATATCTGTCAATACGGTCGAAATAATACTAAAACAAGGTTAGAACTTCAAGACAAATTGGGCTTTTGAATTAATATTTTACCAGCTTCCGCTTGCTCCGCCGCCGCCAAAACTGCCCCCACCCCCTCCAAATCCACCAACACCACCCCCCCCCCCTCCCCACCACC